>Ga0207684_10000081_pt1 | contig 178619 bp, 156 predicted proteins | sample KBSK5501metaG_FD_184342 | JGI IMG/M metagenome (GOLD analysis project Ga0207684, IMG submission 184342) | Corn, switchgrass and miscanthus rhizosphere microbial communities from Kellogg Biological Station, Michigan, USA - KBS K5-50-1 metaG... | ecosystem: Host-associated > Plants > Roots >... | reverse complement strand
GTGATTGCGCCTCAAGATTTTGCGCGAGAATTCTCTCTTTAGGTGGAGATTCACAGCCTGCTCCAATCAGTGTTCACGGGTCCGAGCCCAGCCAACAGTCGCGCCGAGCTTTTTTGCGATTCATTGACCGCTGGCCACTAAGTGCCTGGGCCATCCCTGATGCACGAAGCTGATAAACTTCCCTCCGATGGAGAGATCCTCGCGCGCCCCCATCCCCAAGTCTGTGTTGTGGCTCGTGCTGCTGTCGTTTGCTCTTCAAGTGGCGACCATCGGAGTCTTCCGCCAATACCGCACCCGCACTCCAGACGATCACTTCGGTTTTGGATGGGAGATGGGTCGCATCGCCCGCTCCATCGCCCAAGGACACGGCTACGGCAATCCCTACGGAGATAGCACCGGCCCCACCGCCTGGGAACCGCCACTGTACCCCTATTGGATGGCAGCAGTCTTCAAGGTGTTTGGTGTTTACACTCACGCATCCGCCTGGGCGTTGCTGACCATCAACAGCCTGCTATCGGCATTGACCTGCATTCCGATTTATCTGATTGCCAGCAAAACTTTCGGCGAGCGCGTCGCACTGTGGTCGGCACGGACGTGGGCCTTCCTTCCATACATTTGGTACTGGTCAGTTCACTGGATTTGGGACACAACCTTTACGCCCCTGATCCTGTCGCTAATCTTGCTGGTCTCGCTGGAACTGGAAGAGTCGCGCGAGCGGCGCAACTGGCTAATCTTCGGCCTGCTCTGGGGCGTAGGAGCCCTGGCGAATCCCACGATGCTAGCCTTTCTGCCATTCTGCGGCTTCTGGATATGGCGCCAAAGACACCGTCGGGGCCTGTCATCGTTGTCCGGCATTGCCGTCTCGTCCGCCACATTTTTTCTGCTACTGACGCCGTGGCTGGTGAGGAATTATGAGGTCTTCGGCCGCTTCGTATTTCTGCGGGACGACTTCGGACTTCAGTTTCGCCTCGGCAACGGAGACGGCGCCGACGGAATGTCGAGAGTCTATTTGCAGCCGAATCTGAACAAGCTGGAATTCGAAAAATTCCAGCGCATGGGAGAGCTTGCTTACGCGGCTGACTGCAAGAGACTGGCATTCGATTGGATCCGCGCTCATCCCCGACGATTCTTGGTAATCAGCCTGAAGCGCGTTTTCTATTACTGGAACGGCGTGCCCAAGCCGACTGACAGCACTGCCTTCTGGGATTTTCGCAGTTCGCTGTTCCTGGCGTCGTCTGTGCTCGCTATCTGGGGCTTGATTCTCGCTCTGCGTCAAAAGCGGTGCGGGGCTTGGCTTTTCGCGGGACTCATCGTAACCTATCCCGCGGTTTACTATGTCGTCTATCCGCACGCCCGCTACCGGCATCCGATTGAGCCGGAATTACTGATGCTGGCGGTATTTCTGCTGTCCCAAGTTAAGGATCGTACCAGCCACCTCGCGGCTCCGGTAGAATCGAAAGCGTGACGGCGCGGTAATGCACTCCAACTTTGCGCTCATCTAACCCATGTTCAAGAAAATTCTCATCGCTAACCGTGGCGAAATTGCGGTGCGCGTCATCCGAGCCTGCCATGAGATGGGCATTGCCGCGGTCGCAGTCTACTCCGAGGTAGATCGTGCTGCACTTCACGTGCGGCAGGCCGACGAAGCATGTCCGATCGGTGCCGCGACGGCTTCCGAATCGTATCTGAACATCCCCAAGATTCTCGATGCTGCGAAGCGCTCAGGAGTCGATGCCATTCATCCCGGTTACGGTTTCCTCTCAGAGAACGCGAGATTCGCCCAGGCCTGCGCCGATGCCGGAGTAAAGTTCATCGGCCCTTCCGCCGCGGCCATGGAAATGATGGGATCGAAGACTCGCGCCCGGCAGGCCATGGAAAGGGCAGGCATTGCGCTGGTTCCGGGCACAGCAAGCGGACTTGAATCGTTCGCGCAAGCAGAACAGATCGCGGCCAAGGTCGGCTATCCGGTGATGTTAAAGGCCGCGGCCGGCGGCGGCGGCAAAGGCATGCGTTTGGTGCACACTCCGAAAGAACTCAACCCGGCGCTGGAGTCGGCTCGCAGCGAGGCGGAGCGTGCTTTCGGCGATGACGAAGTCTACATGGAGAAGGCGATCATCAATCCACGGCACATCGAGATGCAGGTGCTCGCTGACGAACACGGAAACGCCATATACCTCGGCGAGCGCGAGTGCTCTATCCAGCGCCGCCATCAGAAAGTACTGGAGGAATCTCCCGCACCAATCGTAGATTCAGAAATGCGCCGAAAAATGGGTGAGGCTGCTGTTCGCGTCGCTAAAGCCGCAGGCTATAGTAATGCAGGCACAGTCGAATTCCTCATGGACGAGATGGAGAACTTCTTTTTCCTGGAAATGAACACGCGCTTGCAGGTGGAACATCCGGTGACGGAGTTGGTGACTGGAATTGATCTCGTCCACTGGCAGATCCGCATTGCAGCGGGTGAAAAGCTGCCTTTTGTCCAGAACGATATTCAGATTCGCGGGCATGCCATCGAGTGCCGCATCTATGCGGAAGATCCCGACAACAATTATTTCCCCAGCCCGGGAATGATCAGCCTGCTCATGGAACCCTCAGGCCCCGGAATCCGGCTGGATAGCGGCGTGTATGAAGGCTGGAACGTGCCGACGGACTACGATCCGCTACTCGCCAAGCTGATTGGCTATGGCTCCGATCGGGTCCAGGCAATCGGGCGACTGAGGCGCGCTTTAGGCGAGTATTTCGTGGGCGGAATCAAGAACAATATCTCCCTGTTCCGCCGCATCCTGCACGACCCGGATTTTCGCGCGGGCAACGTGGATACCGGATTCCTCGACACAATGCTGAAGAAGGACAGCGGGCAAGCGGATACAAAACTGTCCGCGGTGGCGGTCATCGCGGCAGGAATGTTTGTCGCCATGGGAGCAACCGTGTCTGCAAGCGATCCGGCAAATGCAGCCAGCGGCTCGAAAAACAATTCCGGCAAAGCCGCGTCCGGTTGGAAAGGCGCAGCCCGCATCGAAGCCCTACGAACAAATATTGGCGGTAACTCATAGCTCAAGCAGCGAATCGCTTTTGGCCCGAACTTTCTGCGGGCTGATTGCCATGCAGCTGAATGCTAGGCACCACCGGCTACTAACCAGCTGCGGTTATTTCTATATGAAATACAACGTCAAGATCGGCGGCAAGAATTACCAGCTCGAACTTGGCCGCGATGCCGCACGGTGGTCATGCCGTCTCGACGGACTCGAGGTCGATGTTGACGCGATCCCCGTGCAGCCCGCTGTGTTATCGCTTCGGGTTGGCCATGAGACCTACGAGGTCAAGTGCGAGTGTACGGCCGACCACATCCAGGTCTGGGTCCGCGGCGAGTGCTATGCGGCTGAAGTCCGCGATCCCCGCTCACTGCGGGCACGCACTCGCGCCGCAGACCACCACGGACCGAGGAAGTTGACTGCTCCCATGTCCGGGAAGATTGTGCGCGTGCTGACCCGCGAGGGATGTGAAGTGGTCGCGGGCGCTGGCGTGGTTGTGGTGGAGGCAATGAAAATGCAAAACGAGATTAAGTCGCCGAAGAAAGGGACGGTCCAGAAGATTCTCGTCAACGAGGGGACGGCGGTAAATGCCGGAGACGTGCTGGCGATCGTTGAATAAGGCCAGCTCATTGCAGCCGAAACTTCCTGCTGTTCGCTAGTGATGAGCCGCCGCACTCCACCCTCAGCATCGACGGAGCTTGTTATTTCACCATCCCATTGCTGTCCAGCACTTTCTTGGCGTAATAGTTTTCGACCTTGGCGGAGTTTCGCAAGATCTCGTAGTACGCCGCTTTGAGTAATTGCTCGCGGCGGTCGCGTAGCTGTGAGCGGACAGCCTGCTGCACCCTCGGATCGGCCAATTCGCGCTGTCCGGCAGGCTCCTTGGCCACCAACTTGACGATCCGAAAGCCCATCACTTGCTTGCTGGCAGGATTCACTACCGCAATGACTGCGCTGTACTGCCCGGGCCTCAGTTTCATCACGATGTCGCGAGTGGAGGAATCCGTATTGCGCAAAGACGATTCTGGAGTGAACCCCAAGTCGCCGCCGTTGCCGGAGGTTTCGGCGTCCTCGGAGTAGTTCATGGCCAACGTAGCGAAGTCTTCGCCACTCTCCAGGCGGTTGGCGATCATCTGGATTTTCTTGCGTGCATCGGGTTCGTTCTGAGCCTTGTTGTTCTGATTGTGAGCCTGGGGATTAGGCGTTGGTGTCACGAAGATTTGCGCCAAATGATACTGCGGCTCAATCAGGTTGAACTCCGCCTTGTGCGCGTTGTAGTAGTCGGTGATGTCCTGGTCGCTCACGTTGATTTTAGAGGTGACTTCCTTGTTGATCACCTTTTCGACGGTCAGCGAACGGCGTAAGTCGCGCTTGAAATCGGACGCGGTAAGCTTCTTTTCTTTCAATCGCTTGTCGAACTCCTCCTGCGTGTAAGGAGATCTGATCTCACCGTACTTGCGGTCCACTTCCTCATCCGTGGCCAGCAGGCCAAGCTTCTCAGCACGCCGCATAAGGATTTCGTCGTCGATCAGTTCATGCAGAATATTAAGGCGAAGCGTGGTGGATTGTTCTCCCGTGGGTGCATTCTCGGCGGATGAGGTTTGGTTCTCGAAATACTTCTGCACGTCAGAAGCATAGATTTTCCGGCCGTCCACGCTGGCCATCACGTCGCCACCCACTTGTGGCTTACAGCCGGCCAGGGCCGCCAGCAGAAGGGCAGCCGTCACCGCCGCCAGGACGTGGACAGAGTGCGAGTTTCTTCTCAAAGAGATTCCCCCAAACTGATTCTTTTAGCACTACGCGGTGACCGCAGGTTGTCACCTCAGCACGATGAACGCCTAACGCAATCCACAGAAATCATTTGGAAGCTGGCGCCGAGGCCGTTGCCGCGTGAACTGGAACGGGCAGCCCGTTGTCCCTTAGCGCGCGATCCAACGCAGCGCGGATTTCGCTGACGGGTACGGCGCCGTCGATCTTCTCACCGTTAATGAACAGCGTGGGGGTGGCCATGACCCCAATCGCGTCACCTTGCTTCATGGAAGCCTTGACCGCGCCTTCGTCCTGCGCCTTCACGCAAGACCGCAATTTCACGGTATCAAGATTATGCTTTTGCCCTTGCAGCATGGCCAGCCGGTCGAGTGCGGCAAACCTTGCGTCGGGAGTTTTTTCATTGCTCACTTCACGCTGGTTGGCATGAATGTAATCTGCGAAATCCCAATAGGCGTCGGCGTTCTGCGCGCCCAAACAGTTAGCATCGACGGCGGCATGAATGGCCCACGGATGAATCTCCGCCAGAGGATAATCCTTGTAAATGAAAGTGACCCGATCGCCGTATTCCTTGAAGATTTCTGGAAACAACGTCTCGTGCATGCGCGAGCAGTAGGGACACTCAAAATCGTCGAAATTCACGGCGACCACTTTCGAGGCCTTGGCGCCTCGAGTTGGCCGCCCGGTGAGGTCAATTTTCTTCATCACCTCGCTGTAAGGGTCCTTCGTCAGGTCAAACTTTACCAGCCGCATCATCGAGTTGCGGTCCTTGGAGACCAGGAACTGCAAATCCTGCTTCTTCCCGCCATCGTTACCAATACTCACGGAGACAGAATCGTACCCTGGCCACTCGCTGCTGGGTGCGGGGGCTGCGACCAAAATGTGCACCTCGGGAGGGATGCTGTAAAAGGAGCGAACTTGTCGTTCGATCTTCCTTTCGAGCTCGGGAGAAGTAGATTGGGCTACGCAGCCCATACAGATCAGAAGGAGTACGAGGAAAGAACGCCGAATTAGAATCACCAAAAACCGCCTAAACATTGCGAGATTAAACGTTGATTATCTCACAGCAAAGGGTCGACGGAGGCGGGCGAGGCGGTTGGAGCAGGCGGCGCGAAAATCGTGCTGTGCTGGGCGAGCCTGTCTTTAACCCGCGCGTCGGGAGACCTCTTCTGCGGGCAGGAGAGAGTTCATCGAGCCCGATCGGAACCCTTCCAAGTCTAGGGTCACAAACTTAAATCCCAGCGCTTTGAAGACGCGGGTGAACTCATCGGTCATCGCCGGGTTGAGCGCGCGAGGCAGTTCATCGCGGGCGATCTCAATCCGAACCATCTCGCCATGATGCCGCACGCGAAATTGCCGGAAACCAAGAGCGCGGATGGCGTCTTCACCCTTTTCCACCACGGTTAACGCCTCGCGGGTGACGGGACGGCCGTATTCAATGCGAGAAGAGAGACAGGCCGATGCCGGCTTGTCCCAGATGCGCAGGCCAGCCTGCCGCGCCAGCTCGCGGATCTCTGATTTCGTGAGCCCAGCTTCGAGTAGTGGCGCGGCCACATGATGCAGGGTGGCCGCCCTCTGGCCAGGGCGGAAGTCACCTTGATCGTCGCGGTTCACACCATAGGCGATGGTGTCGAAGCCACGCGCCACTCGAAGTTCTTCCATGGCCATGAAAAGTTCATCTTTGCAGTGAAAGCAGCGCTGCGCATCGTTGCGCGCATATTCAGGGCGATCCAGTTCAGATGTCGAGATCACCTCGAGAGGAATGCCTTGCTCTTTGGCAAAGGCAATGGCGTCGGCCAGTTGGGTGCGAGCCAAGCTCGGCGAGTCGGCAATGATCGCCAGCATGTTGCTTCCGACAGCCCGGTGCAGTGCCCATGCGAGGTAAGCGGAATCCACCCCTCCGGAGTAGGCAACTAAAGTTCGCCCCAGAGTGCTCAAGTTGGTCCCTAGTAAGGAACACTTCCCGTGAAGCTCCTTCTCCGCGCGTAGCATGGGGACTATGGTAGCAGGGCCAAGCACAAAGAATAGATGCAGAAGCGCCCAGCGGGGGTAAGGGGTTTCTGGCACTTTCTGAGTTGGGGGATGGAGTCTGGACGTCGCCCCTTCGCGGATGCGATGCTTGCGGAAAGCAACCGTGTGGTAACTAACACCAGAGCCGGAATCAGGTGACAAAGGAATGTTGCCGTGATAAGGAATCTGTTGTGGGCGATTGCTGAGGATACGGACTTTAAAATCCTGCCATGGTCTCCGCGGTGAGTTGGTTCATTCTGACTTCTGGCGTTCTCACAAGACTTGGCGCATGGCTTCTCGGTTATGCAGCCAAGGCCGCCGTTGTGTTTCGAGATGGATCGACCCTTGGCAACGAGATCCATCCCATCCCGCTTCCCCGAGGCTTAGGTGAATAGCCCTGCGCCCGGGGCTGGCCACATCACCCCTGAACCGCAAGATAGGACCGAGCAGCAGTTCTTGTCCCCTAGGGAAGAAGAGGCTCCGACCTGGTCAACTGCGGATGCCGCAAAGGAAGTTCCCCAGCCGGGCAGGGATGAGGGAAATCGAAATTGTGCAGAAGTGGCTAGCTCTTCAAACCACGGAGATCGCCAGACGGAGGGAGATCGGTCGGCATGGCGCGAGGAGTTGGCGGCGCGACTCGATCGTTACCGTGAGCGCCGTAAGCCGCGGGCGCCGCGATATCCCTCATTGCAGCTGCGGTTCGAGGAGCCTTCCGCACCTGCGGCGAGCCCTAGGCCATTTGATTATGAGGCTCACCATGACTCTGTTTTGCCACCCGTTTCCCGCCAGGCGGTCGCTCTCGAGGAGGATCTGGCAAGTCTGCCGGACATGGGGAGAATCCTTCGGCAACAGGGTGAGGCAGCAGCTTCGTCGCCTGCAAGCCCAAGGGTTCCCGGCCCCTCGTCCGGCCATTCTGCCAGCGGAAAGATCATCGAGTTCCCGCGCTCGTGTGCCGTGCCTCCAGTTCCGCTGGATGAACTCGCCGAGCCGGTCAGGGATCGCCCGCGCATCCTGGAGGCCCCGGCCGTTGTGCCGCCGCCGCCCGCGCTCGGTGGAATCACCATTGAAGCGCCCGAGCGTCAAGAAGCTGAAAAGCGCCCCGGAATCGACATCCCGCTGCAAAGTGCTCCCCTGGGGAGGCGCATCTTTGCCGCCATTATTGACGGAATCGTGATCGCCGCGGCTTCAGCCCTGTGCGGCTTCATCTTCTCGAAGGTCTCTGCTGTCCCTCCTCCGCTTCAGCTTGTGGAACTCGCCGCCGGAGTGCCCTGTCTGCTCTGGGCGGTCTACCAATACCTTCTTATCGTCTACTCGGCTAGCACGCCCGGGCTCCGGTTCGCGCGCCTCGAGCTCACCAATTTCGACGGCAAGACCACCACCCGACGCATCCGGCGCTGGCGCGTATTGGCCTCTTTTCTCTCCACCGCAGCTCTCGGCATGGGCTACGCCTGGGTTTTTCTCGACGAAGACTCCCTCTGCTGGCACGATCGCATCACCCACACCTACCTGGCTCCGAGGGTTTGGAGTTAGGGGCCTAGCAGCGCAGCTTTTAGAACACTACCAGTCTCAACCGTTCATGTCTGCCCGCCTCGCCCTGTGCTATCTTCAATGTTTGTCATACTAGCTGCAGCGCATAACCCGCAGTTCGGACATCCATACCAGGCATGGCAATATCCGTAGACAGTTCCAAACCGGTCGTAAAGGTTTTCGTCGCCACCACGGTGATGTTGACCTTCATTTCGTTCTGGCGCGCGTCCGCGATCGTGCTCTCCGACCTCGCTTCGTCGGCCTATTACGCTGGCGGCGACGCTGAGAAAGTCATTGGCAAAAGCGCACCCTGGTTCATCCTCGCAGTGATGCTGTTCAGCTATGCGGTGCGCGCCCTTTATATCGAGTCGAGCAGTATGTTTGTGCGTGGCGGGGTCTATCGCGTGGTCAAGGAGGCGATGGGCGGCACGCTGGCCAAGTTTTCCGTTTCCGCCCTGCTTTTCGACTACGTTCTGACTGGTCCCATCAGTGCCGTTTCCGCGGGACAATACCTCGCCGGCTTCATCAAAGACATTGGGCAGTATCTTCATCGCCCGCTCGCCTTTTCGGACGATCACTTCGCGGCGGTATTCGCTGCGGTCATCGTGTTCTACTTCTGGCGGAAAAATACTCAGGGGATGCATGAGTCCAGCCAGAAAGCTCTTCAGATTATGGTTATCACGACCGTGATGGTGGTGATCCTCATTATTTGGTGCACCATCACTGTCCTGCGGGCTCCAGTAGTACAGTTGCCGCCCAATCCCCTTCACCCAGGCGTGATTCCTCTGAACAAGGAGTCGTTGGGCTGGCTCTACCGGACCTGGTTCAGCCACCTGACCTGGGTCATTCTTTTTGTCGGTTTCGGCCATTCCGTGCTGGCCATGAGCGGTGAGGAGACGCTGGCTCAGGTCAACCGCGAAATCGAGCACCCGAAGCTAAAGAACCTGGAAAAGACCGGGCTGGTGATTTTCATCTACAGCCTCTTGTTCACTTCCCTGGTCTCGTTTTTCGCAGTCATGATCATTCCCGACAGCATGCGGCCAAACTATTTCGCCAACCTGATCGGCGGCATTGCGATGTATCTGTCGGGGCCGCTCAGTTTGAAGCTCTTTTTTCACGGCTTCGTGGTGCTGGTGGGAGTGCTCATACTGGCGGGTGCGCAGAACACGTCGATTGTCGGTGCCAACGGCGTGCTGAATCGGGTGGCCGAGGATGGTGTGCTCACCAGTTGGTTTCAGAAGCCGCACAATCGCTACGGCACCAGCTTCCGGATTATCAATCTGATCGTAGCCCTGCAGTTACTGACGATCGTGCTCAGCCTGGGCAACGTGTATGTGCTGGCCGCGCTCTACGCGTTCGGCGTGATCTGGAGCTTCGCCATGAAGTCCCTGGCGGTGCTGGTATTGCGCTTCACCGAACCGGAAAACCGGCAGTGGAAAGTTCCAGGCAATCTGCACATCGGCGGGAAAGAGATCCCGGTGGGACTGATCGCGATTTCTGCTGTTCTGCTCCTCACCGCCGTCGTCAACCTGTTTACGAAATACCAAGCTACGATCGCGGGCGTAGCTTTCAGCGCGGTATTTTTTACCATCTTCACGCTCTCTGAGAGACATGTGGCGAAAGAGCGTCACGGGAAGCGGGAACAGCTGGATCAATTCCGCGTTTACGGCAACCAAGAACTGGGCAGCGGAGCCATGGGCGTCCGCCCGGGCAACATTCTGGTAGCGGTGCGTGATCCGCGCAATTTGTATTACTTACGCCAGGTCCTTGCTCGTACCGATACGAATAAGCAGGACGTAGTTGTGATGAGCGCCCGCCTTTACCATCGCGAGCACACTTTCAGTGGCAGCACCGTGTACGACGCCAGTCAGGTGTTCGATCACTACGAGCAGGAACTATTCACGGCGGCAGTGGCCGTGGCGGAAAAAGAAGGCAAGCCTATTCATCTTCTCGTGGTGCCTGCGACGGACGTGTTTGAAGCCATCATGGTGACGGCGCAGAGGTTGGGTTCCAGTCGGATCGTCTGCGGCCTCTCCAACAAGCTCAGTCCTGACGAGCAGGCCAAGCTGACCGGCGATGCCTGGGAGCATCTGCCTGAACCCCGCCCCCGCGTCATTCTGGAGGTCTACGCTCCTGACGGCAGCGTTCGCGAATACGCCCTCGGGCCGCATACCCCTCGACTGCGGCCTCAGGATGTTGAATTGATGCATCGTCTTTGGCTCAACATCACTTCAGATCCCAAGTATGCGGGTGCCCATCATTACCACATCGTCGCTTTGGCCCTGGAAGAATTACAGCGCGAGTTGAGCACTGAGCAGCGAGAGAAATTGTTGGCGAAACTCATGGACGAGATGCACCGTCCCCGTGACGGGAGCAGCCCTCCGAATCCCCACTGAGGATTTCTGAAAACTACGCTCCAAAGATAACTGCTTTGCGGCCTATCCTCAGCGCCTGGCAGCGCCAGCCGGCAGAATCTCTTCCACATCCACGATGGTGGTGGGATAGCTTCCGGTGTAGCAGGCCGAGCAGTAGGAAGTCTTTTCGCCCTCACCGCATGCTTTCTTGAGTCCTTCAAGAGAGAGATACGAAAGTGAGTCGGCGCCGATGTATTCCCGGATTTCCTCCACCGACTTGTTGGCAGCGATGAGCTGGTTCTTGGAAGGGGTATCCACACCGTAGAAGCAGGGAGAGATCGTGGGCGGACAGGAAATCCGCATGTGCACTTCCTTCGCTCCCGCGCTGCGGATCATGCGCACGATTTTGCGGCTGGTGGTGCCGCGCACGATGGAGTCATCAATCAGCACCACGCGTTTGCCTTCGAGTAGCGCCCGCACCGGGTTTAGCTTCAACTTCACTCCAAAATCGCGCACACTTTGGCTCGGTTCGATGAAGGTACGTCCCACGTAATGGTTGCGGATCAGCCCGAAACGGAATGGAATGCCGCTCTCAGCGGCATAGCCCACGGCTGCAGTGACGCCCGAGTCTGGCACGGGAACTACAATGTCCGCCTCGACCGGGGCTTCCCGCGCTAATTGTCGCCCCAATTCTTCCCGGCTGGTCTGCACCGGGCGGCCAAACACCATGCTGTCAGGACGGGAGAAGTATACGTGTTCGAAGATGCAACTCGACTGCGACGCTTCCGTCGCATAAAGGCGCGACGTGATTCCTTCAGGCCCCACCACAACCAATTCACCGGGCTTAACGTCACGCTCGTAAGTGGCGCCGATCAGATCGAAGGCGCAAGTCTCGGAAGCGAAGACAATCGTATCCTGCTTCTGTCCTTCGAGCGCCGGAATACGTCCCATCGCTAGAGGGCGAAAGCCACGTGGATCGCGCGCTGCGAAGGTGCGGTCTGGACTCATCATGACCAGCGAGAATGCCCCCTCCACTCGCCGCAAAGCGTCTGCCATGGCTTCCGGCAGCGTGTGCTCTTTGGACATCGCAATCAGGTGAACAATGACTTCGGTATCGCTGGTGGTCTGAAAAATCGAGCCTTGGCGTTCGAGCCGCTGACGTACGTCCGCCGCGTTTGTCAGGTTGCCGTTGTGCGCGACTGCCATGGCACCTTTATTCGACTGCACAAGAATCGGCTGAGCGTTAAGTAGTGCCGAATCGCCGGCGGTTGAATACCTGGTGTGCCCGATCGCCAACGTGCCCCGCATTTTCGCCAGCACATCTTCGGTAAAGATGTCGGCGACCAGTCCCATGGCTTTGTGCGGCTTCAAACTCAGCCCATCGGAGGTCACAATGCCGGCCGACTCCTGCCCGCGATGCTGTAGAGCATGCAGTCCGAGGTAGGCGAGCTTCTCCGCCTCGGGGTGAGCGAAAATTGCCACCACGCCGCATTCGTCATGGAATTTGTCAGTTCTTAGCATTCGGCACTCAATCCGCCGCAACGGTCTCTGGCTCAGCCCGGAGTGCGGCCTCCAAGGCCTTCTCGTAAGCCTGGCTCAACGCGGAAACCGCCGCCGACACCACCACCCTGCCATCCAAACTGATTTCCAGTTGTTCAGAAATTGTCTCGCCTAAAACGTCCGCTGAGACGCCGTGTTCCCCCGCCAATAGTTGGATTCGCTCGACCTTATCCGGGTCACAGGAAAGCACGATGCGGCTCGCGTCTTCACCGAACAGCGCAAATTCTGCGGGAAGCCCGTCCGAGGAAATATTCACTCGCGCACCAACACCGTTCGGGAACGCCTTTTCTGCTAACGCTACCGCCAACCCACCATCCGAGCAGTCATGTGCCGAGTCGACCAAGCGTTGCTGAATCAATTCGATGACGGCGTGTTGCAGCGCCGCTTCCCTCTCCAACTCGAGCTCCGGAGGATATCCCCAAAGGGCGCCCAGAATCTCTTTGGCGTATTCGGAAGATCCGAATTCCGATTCAACGTCTGCCAGATCCCCAGCCGCAGTGGCGTGCAACAGAACGATGGCTTTTCCGCTTGCGGCGAACGGCATCTTTGCAGCCTTGTGCACATCTTCGAGAATTCCTACAACTCCGAGTACGGGCGTAGGATAAATGCCTTCGCCCAGAGTCTCGTTGTAAAAACTAACGTTGCCCCCGGTGATGGGGACATCGAGCTCTTCGCAGGCCTTGGTGATGCCGTCGATGGTTTGGGAAAACTGCCACATGATGGACGGCTTTTCCGGGTTGCCGAAGTTCAGACAATTGGTTGCGCCCACCGGAGTCGCCCCCGAACACGCCACCTTTCGTGCCGCTTCGGCCACTGCATGCATCGCGCCCAAGCGCGGATCGAGATAGCACCAGCGGCCGTTTCCATCCAACGCCATCGATAGCCCCCGCAGTGATCCCTTGATGCGAATCACTCCGGCATCGCCCGCTCCTGGTGCCTCGACCGTATTGGTCTGCACCATGTGGTCATACTGCTGCCATACCCAGCGCTTGCTGCAAATGTTCGGGCTGGCCAGCAGACGCTTCAGGCTGTCCGTAAAGTCGCCGGTCTGATTCAGCCTGACGTGCCCCGGCATTTCGCGGGAAACCGGCGGCTCCCAGCGCGCCAGCGGGCGCTTGTACACCGGCGCATCGTCGGTCAGCGCCTGGTTTGGAATCTCGGCGACAACCTTGCCATGTTCCAGCACGCGCAACTTGTCATCGCTGGTGACGCGACCCACTTCCACCGCATCCAGTCCCCACTTTTCGAAGACGCGGAAGACTTCCTGTTCGCGTCCCTTCTGCGCGACCAGAAGCATGCGCTCCTGCGATTCGCTCAGCATAATCTCGTATGGACTCATCCCGGTTTCGCGCTGCGGCACGCGGTCGAGTTCGACTTCGATGCCTACGTGGCCACGCGCCCCCATTTCGCAGGTGGAACAGGTGAGTCCCGCCGCTCCCATGTCTTGGATCGCGACGATGGCTCCGGTCCGCATGGCCTCGAGGCAAGCTTCCAGCAGGAGCTTTTCGAGGAACGGATCGCCCACCTGCACGTTCGGGCGCTTTGCTTCCGACCCTTCGCTGAATTCTTCGCTGGCCATGGTGGCGCCATGAATGCCATCACGTCCAGTTTTTGCGCCGACGTACATCACAGGATTACCTTCGCCGGCGGCGCGCGCGTAGAAGATCTGATCTTTCCGCACCAGACCCATGGCAAATGCGTTCACCAGCGGATTGCCCGAGTAGCAAGGCTCAAATTTAATTTCGCCGCCAAGATTAGGCACACCAAAGCAGTTGCCGTAGGAAGCGACGCCGCCGACCACTCCTTCCATGATCGAGTGGTTCTTGTGGAGTTCGCTGTTGGGAGTGGCTTTCGCGGCGGTGATGGGGCCGAAGCGCAACGAATCCATGACTGCGACCGGGCGTGCGCCCATGGTGAAAATATCGCGCAGGATCCCGCCCACGCCCGTGGTCGCACCCTGGAAAGGCTCGATGAATGACGGATGATTATGCGACTCGATCTTGAAAGCGCAGGCCCAGCCATCACCGATGTCGATAATGCCGGCGTTTTCACCGGGCCCCTGCAGCACACGGCGGCTGCGCGTGGGCAAGCGTTTCAGGTGCACGCGCGATGATTTGTAGGAGCAATGCTCGCTCCACATCACGCTGAAGATGCCAAGCTCGGTAAGGGTTGGCTCGCGTCCGCCGAGAAGCTGCTTGATCTTTTCGTACTCATCGAGCGTGAGGCCGTGCTGCCGGAGGGTCTCCGGGGTAAATGCAAGTGTCGGGGACGTAGTCATGGGCAGGTAAATCTATTGTCGCATTTCAGCGCTCAGGAGGATAGAGAGTATTACAACGGCAAGCCGCGCGCAGGCCATCCGGAAATCAAGCCGTAAGACGGGCGCCGCGACCTATTCGTGAGGCGCACGTCAGGCAGGGCCACCCTGCAATGCGCAAGGGGGCCCCCCTGGAAAACACCGAGTTGCTTGCAGGGAAGACGGCCAGAGGGTGCGAACGTTCGGCGGGCAAGTAGTTTTTTCGGGAGAGCTGCTGCAGTCGAACTGCGTTCCGCAATGCGAGATCCTGCTCGTATGCCGACCGCCTAGTATGATTTCATCCGAATGAAATCCGTCATCGTAGGCACAGCCGGCCATATTGATCATGGCAAGACCGCGCTCGTGAAGGCCCTGACCGGGATCGATGCTGACCGCCTGGAAGAGGAAAAGCGGCGCGGCATCACCATTGATCTGGGTTTCGCGCACATGGAATTGCCCGGCCCCGGCGCAGAGATGCTGCGGCTGGGCTTTGTGGACGTGCCCGGGCACGAGCGCTTTGTTCGCAACATGCTGGCGGGAGTGGGCGGCATTGACGTGGTCTTGCTAGTGATCGCGGCGGATGAATCCATCAAGCCGCAGACCCGCGAGCATCTTGCCATTTTGCAACTGCTCGGATTGCAACGCGGCATCACGGTGCTTACCAAATCGGATGCAGTGGATCGTGACACACTCGACGTAGTGCGCCTCGAGGTGGAGGAGTTTCTGCGGGGAACCTTTCTGGGTGGTCCAAGCTCTTCCATCGTCGCGGTCAGTTCGCTAACTGGAGAGGGGCTGGATGAGCTGAAGCAGGCCCTCATTCATGCCGTAGGTGTGGTATCTGCCAGGGATGCTCAGGCGTTGGCCCGCTTGCCGATTGACCGGGTGTTCACCATGAAAGGTTTTGGCACGGTTGTGACCGGCACGCTGGTGGGGGGAACAATTCGCAAAGAAGAAGAGCTTGAGGCTTTCCCGAGCGGCCGTCGAGTGCGGGTACGCGGCCTGCAGGTACATGGCAAGCCGGCGGATGCGGCGGTGGCTGGAGAGCGCACAGCACTGAACCTTGCAGGAGCATCCACGGAAGATCTATCGCGGGGCATGACGTTGGCACCACCCGCAACGTTTGTGACGGCGCGGCGCATCGATGTGAAGTTAGGTTTGCTGCCTTCAGCTCCCCGGCCATTGAAGGACCGGGCACGATTACACTTCCACGCCCACACGATGGAGACGGTCGCTCAGCTTGTTCTCTACAACGCGAAGCAGATTGTGCCGGGCGACGAAGGTTTCGCGCAGTTGCGCCTGCCCGAAGCGGCGCTGTTATTGCCCGGAGACCGCTTCATCATGCGGCAGTTCTCACCGGTGACGACCATCGGAGGCGGGATAGTGCTGGACGCTGCGCCAATTCCGAGAGCGGCGGCACGCGACACTTTCTTGCAGACTCTGGCTGGTGCAGATCCGACATTGATTCTGCGAGCGCGGATTGCGCGCCGCCAACACGAAGGGATTTCCCTGTCGCGGCTCATTGCAGAGACGGGCTGGAACAGAAACGTGATTGAAGCAAAGTTGTCTCCTGCAGTGCGTGACCAGCAGGTGCTTCGGATCGGGGACCGATTTGCAGAAACTCGAGCAATCGAAGATCTCAAACTGCACTTGCAACGCACGCTTGAGCAGTTTCACAAGAAGAATCCGTTAGTGGGTGGAATCGGTCGAGAGCAGCTGCGTGAGCAACTCAAGGCCTCGGCAGAGGTGTTTGCGGCGGTGGCAGCGGCCCTGGTTGGAGAGAAGAAATTGGAAATTGCCGGTGACTTGGTGCGTCTAGCAGGGCGCGGCGTGGCTATGAAGGATGAGGAAGCCGAGTCTAAGAAGATCATGGAAGACGCGTTCGCGGCGGCCGGCTTGAAAGTCCCGGCCCTGCGAGAGGTGATGGCTGGGTTGAAGGTAGACAAAGCAAGAGCTCAGAAGATCGTGACCCTCCTGCTGCGGGACAAAACCCTCATCAAGATCTCGGAAGAACTGGTTTTTCATCGCGGCGCGCTGGAGGAGCTGCGGCGCCAGATGGCGGCCTACAGGGCCAAGTCATCAAAGATCGACGTGGCGCAATTCAAAGAAATGACTGGGGTCAGCCGGAAATATGCGATCCCGTTGCTGGAATACCTAGATCGGGAGCGGGTGACAAAACGTGTGGGGGATGCGCGCGAAATTCTCTGAGGAGTGGGTAATTGAGTAATCGCGTAATCGAGCAATTGAAATAGGAGCGATTCTCTGCGGCTCCATCACTTTCCAAATTACCCGATTGCGCAACGACTCAATGTCATTTCTGCTTCAGATCTTTTCTTCCGGAAATTCCAGTTCCAGGCCCAGCGGGTCAGTGAAACGGTTGGTAAGGTTGGCGAGTCCCGTTAGCAGGTGAATGTCCACGATCTCGGGGTCGGAGAAATGTTTCTTCAAGGCAGCGAAATCGCCATCCGCAATGTCGTGCGGGGTGCGAGTTAACTTTTCCATGTAGTTCAGCGCGGCTTTCTCTTTGTCGCTGTACCGTGAATAATCGCCGGTTTTCAGCACGCCCCAATCGTCGGGCGTAAGTCCCACTCGCTTAGACGATGCGACGTGATGTTGCGTGCAGCAGCGGCAACCGTTGATGAGCGAGACCCGAATGTAAATTAGTTCGTACAGTTTGCGGTCGAGGGAGCGGCCCACACTGGCGTAGAAGCTAAGAAAGTTCTTAAGCATCTCGGGACGGTGCGCTAGCGCTTTCTGCGCGTTGCCCGGCTTACCCCGCAGAGTCTTTTCGTAGACTTCCTTCACTTCGGGGGCTGCGGTTTCAGGAGCGATCAAGCTGATGCGGGCCATCGGATCCTCTTCATCTCAAGGGGTTGGGGGTTTTCACCATCATCGCAGATTAGCCCGCTTTCTGCCGGGCAACCGCGGAGGTCATGATGCAAGAAATCGGGCTCGACGCCGATAACCTAAGCGAGGATTCCATGAGGACGATATTCTGCGTAGAGCATGACGGCAGCGTCATGACCAAGGGCGGGATACCTAATCACGGTGAAGAATTCCGCGGAAAACCCGGAGCAGTGACGACGACGGAAAAGACGACAGCGCAGGTTTGGGGAACCACGGCGACCGTGGCGGGGATCTACCACGAGAGAGGCCTCCATGCCAATAAGCCGTACCACCGGCGTGGGCGCTTCATCGATACCTGGATGTTCAAGAACAAGAACTGGGTTTGCGTTGCCGCCCAGGCAACACTGCTGCAACCCTGAAGACCATTTTCCCCTGCGTTTGCTCCTGTTCTATATTGTCTACAACGGCAGTTAATCGCGGACTGTCCGTGTTCAGCCGCGTCCACCGCAATCGCTATCAAGGAAGAAAGGAAAACCGTTATGAAAGCGATGATTAGTGGGATCGGCTTACTTTTCGCAGCTTCTTTGTTTGTAGTTGCTCAGGATCAAAGGGATTCGGCGGCTAACCGGTCAAAAATTATTGCCTTTGAAAACGCGTGGAACCAGACGGAAGAGCGCAAGGACGCCCGGGCTCTCGACGCGCTGATGGATAATTCGCTGGTACACCGACTACGACGGTACCCTGAAAACGAAGGCTGATTTTCTGGCCGGTGTGAAAGCTGCCGCACATAGGCCCGAACTGCAGGTCACGGAGTCAATGAACGCACAGGTCTACGGCAAGGCCGCGGTCGTGACGGGAGTCTACCGCGTAAAAGGGGTGGACCAGGGCCAGCCATACCAGCGCCGGGGCCGCTTCACTGATACGTGGATTCACCAGAACGGGACATGGGTGTGCATAGCTAGTCAGTACACTGTGATGAGCCATTGAATGGCTGCCCTATCCAATGCTTACTATCCGTGCCGCAACCGAGAACGATGTCCCTCTGCTGCGAACCTTGATCCGCGAACTGGCGGAATACGAGCGTGAACTGGAGTTTGTGGCAGTCTCGGAAGCTGACCTGCTACGAGATGGCTTCGGCGCGCATCCCAAGTTTCGTGCGTTGATCGCGGAGTGGGATGATCAATCGGCCGGATACGCCTTATTCTTTGCTTTCTACTCGACGTGGGAGGGACGGCCAGGATTGTTTCTGGAGGATCTTTTCGTGCGACCGCAGTTTCGCGGCCGGGGAATCGGAAAGGCACTGCTGGCGTCGGTTGCGCGCATTGCGCAGCAGGAGGACTGCTATGGCATCCGCTGGGAGGTTTTAGACTGGAATCAGCCCGCAATCGAGCTTTATCAATCGATGGGAGGGACGTTTCTCGATCAGTGGAGGTCGGTGTTACTGAAGGATCGAGCGTTGCGTCGGCTGGCGGAGAAGGCGCGGTGAGCGGCCGGAGCAACCGCGCCAGCGACGCCACCCCTGTTCGTCTGTTCCGCCGCCGCAACGACTGGGCTGCGTGGCTGGAGAAGAATCATCGCAAGTCCGATGGCTTGTGGGTGCGGCTGGCGAAGAAGGCTTCCAGGTTGCAATCGCTGACTTACGGTGAAGCCCTAGAAGTGGCTCTGTGTTACGGATGGATTGACGGACAGAAAAATAGCGACACGGATCAGACGTGGCTGCAGAAGTTTTGTCCGCGTTCGCACAGGAGCATCTGGTCGAAGATCAACCGGGGGAAGGCTCTGACGCTGATCGAAAGCGGGATAATGCAGCCAGCGGGGCTGGAAGCGGTGCACCGTGCCAAGAAAGATGGGTGCTGGCGAAACGCCTATGATTCGTCAAGTCGCGCGTGTGTGCCGAGTGATTTGCAGGCAGCACTGGATGCAAATCCGGGCGCGAAGATCTTCTTTGAGGGACTCGACAGGCAGAACCGGTATGCGGTTCTTTTCCGAATCCAAACCGTGAAGAAGGCTGAGACACGCGCCAGGAAGATTCGGGAGTTCGTCGAAATGCTCGAACGGAATGAGAAAATTCATGAGTCCGGCAGACCGAAGCGCTCGAGAAGGTAAGTTAGAAAGATGCGACCCATCAAAATCATCGGGGCGGGATTGGCTGGTTCAGAAGCGGCGTGGCAGTGCGCGCGCCGGGGAGTAGAGGTCGAGTTATGCGAGATGCGGCCGGTGCGCTCCACTCCTGCGCACCAAACGGCCGATTTCGCCGAGCTCGTGTGCTCGAATTCGCTCAAATCCGATAGCGATAATGCTGCCCCCTGGTTGCTTAAAGAAGAAATGCGGCTAGCGGGTTCGTTGCTGATAGAGATGGCACGGTCGTGCGCGGTTCCAGCAGGGCATGCCTTGGCGGTGGATCGCGTAGTGTTTGCCGCGAAAGTGACGGAAGCCATTTCGCAGGAGCCACGCATTGTAATTCGGCGCGAAGAAGTAACGAACATTCAGGAAGACGCTATTACGATCATCGCCACTGGACCGCTGACGTCGGATGCCTTGGCGCAGGAAATTCTCCGGCTGAGCCAGCCACCTTCGCGATCAAACGATCACAGTGGAATCTCCGCTCCGCGCAATTTGTACTTCTACGATTCGATCAGTCCGATAGCGGAAGCAGATTCGATTGACCGGTCGCGCGTGTACATGGCGGCGCGCTATGACAAGGGATCAGCGGACTACATCAATTGTCCAATGACCAAGGAAGAGTACGACCGCTTCTATGACGCGCTGCTGGCGGCTGAGTCAGTTGAAGAGCGCGATTGGGAAAAGCTTAATTATTTTGAAAGTTGCCTGCCCATCGAGGAAATTGCGCGGCGTGGTCGCGACACGTTGCGCTTTGGACCCATGAAGCCGGTGGGACTGAAGGATCCGCGGACGGGCCGAATGCCCTATGCCGTGGTGCAGTTACGGCAGGAAAATCTGCGAGCGGATTCCTACAATCTGGTCGGCTTCCAGAATCACTTGAAATTCGGCGAGCAGGCGCGCGTGCTGCGGCTGATTCCGGGGCTGGAGAATGCGCGTTTTCTGCGCTACGGGCAGATCCATCGCAACACCTATATCAATTCGCCGACTCTGCTGCGGGAGACGCTGCAGATGAAAGAGCATCCGCATGTGCTGTTCGCCGGGCAGATTTGCGGGGTGGAAGGATATGTGGAATCGATTGCGACCGGGCTGATTGCCGGCATGCACGCCGCTGCGCTCGCTTCAGGAGGCGCCCCTGTGGCTCTGCCGCGGGCAACGGCTTTGGGATCGTTGACCCATTACGTGACTCACGCCGATGCCAAGAACTTTCAGCCCGCGAATATCACGTTTGATTTGCTGCCCGCGCTCGAAGCGAAGATTCGCGACCGAAAAGAGCGGCACCGGCTGCAGTGTGAGCTCGCGTTGCGGGAGTTTAAAATTTGGGCCGAGAAGACCGAGTTGGTTTCGGCCGCCCGATAAAGCCAGGGCGATATTCCCCTGCCAATCTTGATGGCGACCGTGCGGCTCTCGACGATGGTGCTTTTGACTGTTGGCGTGATCAGCGGGCTGGTTCCGGCGATGCGCGCGTCGAAGCTGGATCCAGTCGAGGCGCCGGGCTACGAGTGATCGGCGGGGTCGAGTCATCACCTTAGAATTCGTTAGAATTCATCAAAATTCATTTGACCCAGTGCACACTTCGCAGTACCTTGCTGCCAAGTCAGTTGGCTACGAGGTAAGAGCTTGCCGATTTCTGCCGTGGATGCGATTTCGCCCGCCTTCGAACACACCAAGCAGCAACTGTTTAAGCCCTTTCGCTTCGGTCAGTGGACGCGGCTCGCGTTTGTTGGACTGCTCGCCGGTGAGCTCGGCTCCGGTGGAGGATGCAACTTCCGCGTTCCCCAAAGTTTCCCGCGCACGAACCCTCAACAGCATTTCACGCATGCCGGATTCCCGGCAGTGGATCCCGCAGTGCTCGCAGCGGTTATTGCTGTGCTGGTGGTAAGCGGCTTGGTGCTGGGAATCTTTTTGTTATACGTAAGCAGTGTGATGCGCTTCGTCCTATTCGACAGCGTCATCGCAAAGGAATGTCACATCCGCCACGCTTGGGTTCGCCGCCAGGAGCCTGGGATCAAGTACTTTTGGTGGAAGCTGCTGTACATGCTGGCCATGATTATGGGGATGGTTGTATTGGTGGGGATCCCTCTCGGCCTCGGCTTCGCCGTTGGATGGCTGCGAGACCCCAGTCATCACATCTTGCCGTTGGTGTTGGGAGGCACCGTTCTTTTTTTCCTATTGCTGCTATTCATTCTGGCCACGACAGTGATCTATGTCCTGACCAAGGATTTCGTGGTGCCGCAAATTGCTTTTGAGAATATTAATGCGATTGAGGGATGGCGAAGGCTTTGGGCCATGATTAAGGCGGAAAAGGGCGGCTATGCCGGTTACATCGCCATGAAAATTGTGATGGCAATTGGGGCCGCAATCGTGATTGGCATCGCATCGGTAATTCTGCTCGTGGTGATAGGTATTCCGGTGGGAGCGCTTGGCCTGGCCGCAGTTGTGACGGGCAAGACGGCAGGCCTCACCTGGAACGTTCAAACCATTACGCTGGCCGTGGTCGCCGGCTGTGTGGTGCTGGCTTTCTTCTTTTATGTGCTCGCGCTGATTTCGGTGCCCGCAATTGTATTTTTTCCGGCGTATTCGATTTATTTCTTTGCCGGCCGCTATCCCGCGCTCCGCGCGGTAATGTATCCGGCCCCGCCCGCACCGGAGATTCCACCGACTCCGGCGAATCCTCCGGAAATGCCTCCCTTGCCACCCTCGGCTGAGCCAATCAGTTAGAGCCAGTGTATTCCGGCGAAGCCATGCGTTCGCGAGACCGGAACCTTTTAGTCATGTGGGGTTTTCAGTTTCGCGCCAGGGCGGTGAGGCCAGGAAAAACGCCGTCCGACGATGCATTTGATGATGAGATGGTCGGTCGAGCGCGTGCTGCCCACGCCGACACCGAAGTTGAACTCCCACTGCGGCCCGAAATCGACGTCAACGCTGGGGAAAAACTGTTGCTGCTGGTCTTTCAAGGCATCGAATCCGGCGAGTGAGCCGTAAGCCGCGTAGTACTCCAATCCGCCTGCTATCTTCTTGGTGAAATCGTAGCTAAACTTCGCGTTGGGTGAGAATGTAACTCCTTGATTCACGCCCGGGCCGTGAAACGAACGGTCGAGCGCGGGATTGAACGACAGATACCAACGTCCAATTTTCTTGTCGATGATCGGCCGTATTTCCCAAGTCCACGTGTCGGGAGAGAACGCTCGCCGCTGGTAGCCAATTTCATTCGACAAACTCACGCCCACCGGCCAATGCCAGGAGTTGGGCACTCGAACGCGCGGTCGGATGTGATCTCCCACCCACTGCCAGCCGCCAGCGGGCTGAATGCTGCTGAAGAGGTAAAAGCCCAACTCCGCCCAATCGTTGATTCCTTGCGTGATTTCCAGCGTCTCATGTTCGGCGTGGTTCGACGGCAGCACGCCATCCTGTACCGTCTTGCTGCCTTCCGCGGTGAAGTTAGAGTGAATCTCCACCATGGTGGAGCGGGGGGCGACGGTGTCGTAGGCATAAACCTGAATTTCGTAGTTATCCTGGGCGCGCGCGGTGGAGGGGAGGCCATAAACGAGAAACCATGAGGCGAAGAAAGCACAGGCTAGTATTCGCGAAGGACGAGTCATCGGCAGCTGTTTTACAGGGCCGCATCGTTCCTACGGCGCGACCGCTACTCCATCATGCATGGCTAGTGGCGGACGGCGCAACACGGATAGCAAGAAGCCGTAGCCAAAATGCACGTTTTGCTCACGGACGGTTTGCAGTGTGGGGCAAAAGCCAAATGCGGGAACTGCAACAGCCCCACAGGTGTCTGATGTTGCAGACACGCGTGCCCGAGAGGAGCAATTTCCATGGCATTCTCGATGGCAGGCGGAGGTGCGTCCGGTCCACAAATTAATGTCACGCCGCTCATTGATGTGTTGCTCACGCTGATTGTCGTCTTTATGATTGTGGTAGCGATGGAGCAGGACAAGGGAGAAAGGGCGCAGATTCCTCAACCGCAGACACAGCAGACTCCGCAGCAAAAGCAATCGCGGACCATCGTGATCCAACTGGTGTGGACCGCGAAGGACCAGCCTCCCCAGCTGAAAATCAACGGAGAGCAGGTTAAGAGGGATGACTTAGAAGCACGACTGGCTGAGATCTTCTTAAAGCGAGCCGAGAAAGTCGCGTTTGTGCGTGGTGACGACGACGTTGATTTCCAGGACGTGGCAGATGTGATTGACGTGGCGCGCCACGCCGGCGTGCAGCGGGTAGGCCTGCTGACAAAGGAGAGAGAATTGGTCGCAGAATAGAACCCCAAAAGCTTTGGAGATGGGAAACCGCGAGCCGGATCTAGTTTCTTGCTCTGTTCTTGATCCAAATCGGCGTGCCTAAAAACCCGAAGGCCAACCGAATCTGATTTTCCAGAAATCGCTGGTAGGAAAAATGCAGCTTTACGGCGCGATTGGTGAAGAGAACGAACGTGGGCGGCGCGACTGAGGCTTGCGTCATGTACAGAATCTTCACGCGCTGTCGCATGGGGACTGAAGCACGCTCGAAGTCCACACGCTCAATGAAGCGATTCATCTGTGAAGTAGTGACACGTTTGCGGCGTTCGTTGGCGACTTCCTCGATCAGCGGAAAGATCCTCTCGACCCCCTTGCCAGTATTCGCCGAGACGAAGACTACCGGCGCGTAGTTCAGAAACTTGAGGTCGTAGCGCAGGCGCTCTTCATAGGCAGCACGGTCGCCAGGGCGCTTGCTTTCCCGGATCCGCGAAGCCTTCGACGGGCGGCCGGTTTTTGGCTCCTCGCTGGTCAGCAAATCCCACTTGTTGACGAGGATGATGATGGAGCGCCCACTCTCGTGGGCGTAGCCGGCGATGGCAGCGTCAAGCTGGTTGACACCCTCGGTCGCGTCAATCACCAGCAGAGCGATGTCAGCGCCTTCCAGATGTTTGCGCGCCATTACCACAGATAGCTTTTCCGCCATCAGGTGAGTCTTGCCCTTGCGCCGAATGCCGGCGGTATCGATGAAGCGAAACTGCCTTCCGTTGCGCTCGACAATCTCATCCACTGGGTCGCGGGTTGTGCCAGGGATAGGCGAAACAATCGCGCGGTCGGACGAAGTGAGCGCATTCAGCAGCGTGGACTTGCCAACATTGGGATGGCCGATGATTGCGACTTTAGTCTCGTGAGGTGCAGCAACCTCCGAAACCGTCGCGTCTTCGCCATCACGAATGCCAGAGCCCGTCGCTTGCTCCCTGACCTCAATGCCCTCTGTGGTCTGTTCTTTGGCCTCGGGCACAACTTCAAGGATCGCGTCCAGCAGATCATCCACGCCCCGTCCATGCTCTGCCGAAACCGGAAACATATCCCGGATTCCTAAGCCATGAAATGCATCGGGCAATGATTCCTGCTTGGCCGTATCCACTTTGTTGACTGCGAGAAAGAGCGGGCGGCCAGTCTTACGCATGAGCCGTGCGAGTTCAAGATCAGGCGCCGCGGGTTCGCTGCGGCCGTCCACAACCATGACGATGGCAGCGGCTTCCTCGAGCGCAACCCGTGCCTGCCGGTAAATCTCCGAGGGAATGAACTCTCTATCTTCCGGGATAATGCCTCCGGTATCAACGATGAGCAGCCGCCGCCCGCGCCATTCCGCCTCGCCGTACAAACGGTCACGTGTAATGCCGGGCTCGTCACCGACAATCGCACGACGGGAGCCAACGATGCGATTGAACAGCGTGGACTTGCCCACGTTGGGCCGCCCGACGATAGCGAGGGTCGGAACGCCGGTCTCAGTTGCTGCCAGAGTGCTGGTCGAGTGGTAAGTGGGTCGAGTCAAAGCGATCACCTAGGACAGTCGCCTCGGCTGTCCGCCTGGGTCGAAGACCCAGCGGGTGTTTGCACCAGCATTGCCGATGCATGCCGCCCGGAACTCGTATTATAGAGACTCCTATGGCTCTGAGTTCCCAGCCCGCGTCTCCGGCGACAGCGAGCCCTGCCGCGCCCGGTGGTAAACAAGCATCGCTCTACCAGTTTTTCGCCCCGGGCGGAGTGCTCTCGCGCACGCATCCGGCGTATGAATTCCGCCGCGGACAGTGGCAGATGGCGCAAGCAGTCGAGCAGGCGCTGGAAGAAAGGCGCCACCTGATTGTGGAAGCTGGCACCGGGACGGGAAAAACGCTGGCCTATCTGCTGCCCGTGATTCGCTCGGGCAAGCGAGTGATCATCTCCACCGGCACGAAGAATCTGCAGGAACAGCTCTTCAACAAAGACATCCCTTTTCTCGAGCACGCGCTGTTTGGGGTTCCGGTGGAAGGAGACCATGCACGCAAACTTTCCGTGTGCTACATGAAGGGCCGCAACAATTATTTATGCCGCAAGAAACTCTACGACCTCACCGCCCAGCCTGTGCTCAGCGGTCTGCTAGAAATGGAGCAATACAGCGCCATCGCTGCATGGGAAAAAACCACGCAAACGGGAGACCGAGCCGAACTGGCGGAACTTCCCGAAGCAAGCGCCCTGTGGCCTAAACTGGACGCGCGTTCCGACGCCTGCATTGGTCGGAAGTGCAGCCAGTGGGAACGGTGCTTCATCACCGAAATGCGTCGGCGGGCGATGGAGAGCGACATCATCATCGTCAACCATCACTTATTTTTCGCTGATCTCGCCATCAAGCAGGCTGCGGACGGCGCGTCCGATGCGGGTATCCTGCCCGAGGTTGGAGCGGTAATTTTTGATGAGGCGCACGAGTTGGAGGTCGTGGCGGGGAATTACTTTGGCATATCAGTCAGCAACCTGCGGGTCGAGGAGTTGGCACGAGACGTCGAAGCTTCGCTCCAGCACCACCAAATGCTTTCGGCGTCGCTATCCGGAGCGCTGGGCAGTTTGCGCGAGCGCTCGCAATTCTTCTTTTCGCTGTTGCCGCCGGGAGAAGGACGATTTGCCTTCGACGCGCGCCGCGAATTCCTGGAGGAAAATGGCGACGAATTTCTAGCTTTCAACCAAGCGCTGACCCGGCTCGCGGGCGAACTGGAGAACTTGCCGCAGAAACCTGAAGAAGTATTCAACTTCGCGCGCCGGGCTCAGGAAATTCAAGTGCAACTGGGCTTCGCGATGGAATCCGACGATCTTAACACCGTCTTCTGGATCGAGCGCCGGGGAGGCGGGGGAGTCAGTCGCGAAGGCGACGGCGTGAGCCGTGCCGGCAGCAAACAATCCGGCAAAGGGGCTTTACGGTCCGAGGGCGCCGCTCGTGGCCGAACCAATGTCTTTCTTCAAGCCACGCCGATTGACGTAGCCCCCATCCTGCGGGAGTGCCTGTGGTCGAAACTCGACTGTGCCGTACTAGCTTCCGCGACGCTGGCTGTTGGCGGGGGCTTTGAATATATCCGGCAGCGCCTAGGAATTGAGCATGCACGTGAGTCGGTGCTGCCCTCGCACTTCGATTATGAAACTCAGGCACTTTTCTACGTGCCGCCGGACCTGCCCGATCCCCGCACGCCGCAGTTTCTCCCCCTGGCGGCGGAACGCGTACGCAAGCTGCTTGAGATCACCCGCGGACGTGCCTTCGTTCTCTTCACCAGCTACGCGCAGATGAACGAAATTTACCAGCGCCTGCTGGGTGTGTTGGAATTTCCTCTGCTAAAGCAGGGAGACGCCCCGAAAAGTGCGCTGCTCGAGGAGTTCCGCCTGACGCCAAACGCCGTTCTGTGCGCCACGTCGTCATTCTGGCAGGGCGTGGACGTGCAGGGCGAGCAACTCAGTTGCGTGATTATTGACCGCTTGCCGTTCGCAGTGCCCGGCGATCCGGTGGTGGCCGCGCGGGTGAAGGCGATTGACGCCAACGGAGGCAACGCGTTCTTTCAATATCAGGTGCCCTCCGCAGTCATCACGCTGAAACAAGGCTTCGGAAGGCTGATCCGGTCGCTGCATGATCGCGGCCTGCTGGTGCTACTCGACAACCGCATTCTGAAGAAGCCGTACGGACGCGTGTTTGTGGAGAGCCTGCCGAATTACAAGAAGACGACGGAGATGCAGGTAGTGGAGAGCTGGTTCGGCGGATCGACGGGTTAGATCGAGGCCGCAGAGTGTCAGTGTTGCCGCTGACCAAAGACGCAGATCAGCCCAGGCGGCGCATGCCAGCACCTGTGGCGGCATTCTGGTCGAAGTTGACGGTGTGTTTGCATTCCGCCGCGTGGCCACAACGCTCGATCAGGCAATCGGCGAAGTGGGCGCGGCTGGCGCTGAACTTGCGCAATGCTTGCGACCCAATTTGCGCTCGCTCAAGAACCAGTTCCTTGCTCCGCAACAGGGTCTCCAGAACCTGCTCGATTTCTTTCTTCTTGAAACGGTACGAGGGGCAAGTTCCGACTGGGCCTCATTCCGCGCTCACACATATTCCCGCTCCGCCCGCCGAATTGCCCGGTAGCGTTGGAAAGCCTTCTTCTCGTCCTCCAATCCCAGCGCAGAACGGACTGAGCTTCCCCTAAACGTGTGGGCCAGCATCTTGGGTGAGTGAGTCAAGACAAACCAGGGGTCGTGGCGAAAGACTGCGGGAATGTGGTGGGTCTTCATCCAGCGCTCGGCCTTCCAGCGCATGAATTCAATTTCTTCTGCGGGAAGGTGCTCGGTGCGGACCACAGCAGTAGTGCCGTCGTATTCCTCCAGCCGCTCATTCTCGATCAGTCCTTGATCACGGAAGTCTTTGGTCATGGGCGTTCGCGGATAAGGTGTTGGGTGCTGGATGTAGGGCCAGTCAACGTAGCGGCGGGCAAATTCGAGGTTGGCTTCGACGGATTCGCGTGTATCCGTGGGATTACCGACAATCAATCCTCCCACCACATACATCTGGTTGCGGTGAAGATAATCGATAGCTTTTAATGTGGCGTTGCCCGCATTGTGGCCATCCTCGCGAGCGGTATTTTTTGCAGAGGCCCGCAAGAACTCCAGGTCTCCCTCAAGAATGTTTTCGATCCCGAGAAAAACATAGCGGAACCCGGCCCGACGCATGAGCGGAGCCAGCGTTTTTCCGTGGTTCGCAATGCTAGAGGTCATTGCTTGTACGAAATAGTCGAGCTTGTTGAGACCAGCCGCAAGGATGGCTTCGCACAGCGCCTCGAAACGATGCACGTTGAGCATGATATTGTCGTCCACCAGGAAGATGGTGCGGGCGCCGTGGTCCCGCGCGTCGCGAATGTCGGCAATTACGCGCTCGAACGCGTAAGTGTGGAAGTTGCGGCCGCGCATTTCGATGATCGAGCAGAAACTGCAGTCATAGGTACATCCGCGCGAAGTCTCGATGACATCCACCTGACGTCCAAGGAGTGTGTAGCCTTTAAGCACGCGCGCATCACGGTTGGGCAGCCGGATTTCCTGGTCATCGAGCTTGTGAACGGGCCGGGCAGAATTGTGTGCCCAGCCGTTTTCGTCGCGGTAGGAGAGGCCGCAAATCCGATCGAAGCCATCTCCCCGCTCGAGGGCACGCAACAGCTCCCGAAAAGTAACTTCCCCCTCGCCGCGCACAACGTAATCGACGTTCAATTCCTCGTACGCTTCCCAGGCCAAGCTGGGATCGTAGCCGCCAACTGCGATCTTCACTCCTGGTTTCAGGGCGCGCACCAGTTCGACGATGCGCCCCGCAGTGCGCCGCTGGAAGGTCATTACCGAGAGCCCAACAATTTCCGGATCAAGTTCGCGCACCAGCTGGGTGACGGTTTCACGAACTCGCCGTTGTACCAGAATCAGATCGGCGACGGCCACGCGATGGTGCGGGTCGATATTCCCCGCAAGCGAGGTAAGGGCGCCGTTGGGCATACGGATGGCTACAGGAGGCATGTGCTCGAAAGAATCCGGCATCGAAAGCAATAGGACGTTCATGAGGGCAGTCCTCTGCGTCGCGGGTTCTGGTCCGCGGGAGCGGAAACGACGAGCCACGGTCCCGCGGATGAAGGGATTGTAGCGCAGTCCGGCATGCGAAAGCAGCGGAGCTTGATCGGATTTTGTGCCTCGTCTGGCTGTAGAATATCGGGTTAGGCCAAGGAACTTGACCTGCCTGTGGGGGAAGGAGCCGCCGAGGGCTGCATGTTCGAAGTCACGGTTGACGATACGTTTGCCGCGGGCCATTACCTGCGGAATTACAAGGGAAAGTGCGAGAATCCCCATGGGCACAACTACAAGGTGAGGGTGACGCTGGTCGGAGCCGAGCTCGACAAAGCCGGCCTGCTGCTTGACTTCAAGGACCTCCGCGAGGTGATGCGGCAGGTCATTGACCGGCTCGACCATCAAATGATGAACGATATTGAACCCTTCACAACGTTGAACCCCTCGGCTGAGAATCTGGCCAAGCATTTTTATGACGAGTCCAACTCGCGGCTGCAGCGCGTTACCAGCGGCCGCGTGCGGGTGAAGAACGTAACAGTGTACGAGACCGATACCACGACCGCGACCTATTCGGAGTCATAGGGTCCCCCCAGGGAAACTGCTGTCACGCGAGGCCAACACCGGGCAATCTGTGATGCAGATCACGGAGATTTACAAATCGCTGCAAGGGGAGTCCACGCACGCGGGCCTGCCGTGCCTGTTCGTCCGGCTTACGGGCTGCAACCTGCGCTGTTCCTGGTGCGACAGCGAATACGCATTCTATGGCGGGCGAAAGATGACGCCGGAAGAAGTGTTCGCCCAAGTCGAGCAACTAAGCCCAAATGGGGGCCTGGTCGAGATCACGGGCGGAGAGCCTATGCTGCAAGAGCGCGAGGTCGTGCCCCTGATGAGGCAGCTTCTGGAGGGCGGCTACCAAGTCCTGCTTGAAACCAGCGGCGAGCGCCCGCTCGACAGAGTGCCAGCAGGAGTAATCAAGATTGTCGACGTGAAGTGTCCCAACTCGGGTGAGCCCGATACTTTCCGAATGGAGAACCTGGAAACGCTCGGAGATCGTGATGAGATCAAGTTTGTGCTTAGCGACCGCGCAGACTACGAATTCGCCCGCGACTTTACCCGGCGGCACAACCTCGCGAAGCGGGTGAATGCGGTGCTGTTTTCTCCGGCATTCCGCAAGGAAGCCACTGGCGCCCGTGACAGTTCGCATTGCCTGCTCGATCCGCAGGAGCTGGCGGACTGGATGGTGGCAGACAGTGTTCCGGCTCGTCTAGGGTTGCAGTTGCACAAGTTCATTTGGGACCCGGCGCTAAAAGGAGTCTAGCCACTGTGCCGCCGAGCGAGTTTGTTATGAGCATCCCCTACAGCGCAGAAAAGGACGACCTTTACCATTCCGCGCAGCATGCCGTCTTCTTTCCCGCAGGCCGCCGGAAGTCGGATGCAGCGCTATGTGTGCTGGCCGCGCTGAAGGTGGTTTGCTGCCGTTTTCACCGGACACAGTCTGGGAGCGGCGACGGCGAGACTGTTGGCGAGCTGGCGCACGCCAGACTCCCTCTACCCCCTCGCCGATCACGCGCCGGTCAACTATGTCTGACCATTGACAGCGGCTACTCCCTAGCACGGGCCACGCCAAGACAACAGCTTGCAGCGTGACGAGGAAGTCTGACTTGATTAGCGAAGGCAAACCGAGAGTGGTGGTGCTGCTCAGTGGCGGCATGGACTCCTGCGTGTGCGCCGCGCTGGCAGCGCGAGACGGAGACGCCGCCGCCGTCCACATCAGTTATGGGCAACGTACGGAAGCACGCGAGCGGCAGTCTTTCCTGGCGGTTTGCGAACGGCTGGGTATTCCAAACAGGCTGATTGTCCGAAATGAAGCGTTGCGGGCCATTGGCGGCTCGGCCCTCACTGACAGCAATATTGCCGTGCCCGAGTCGCAGGCCATCGGGCGGGACATCCCGGTGACCTATGTCCCTTTTCGCAATGCCCATTTTCTGGCAGTGGCGGTCAGTTGGGCCGAGGTGCTGGGCGCGCGGAAGGTGTACATTGGCGCCGTGGAACAGGACAGTTCCGGGTATCCGGATTGCCGGCCAGCGTATTATGAAGCGTTCAACCGGGTGGTGAGAGCAGGAACCAGGGAAGGCCGAATCGAAATTGTCACGCCGCTCATCGCCATGCGCAAGGCTGAGATTGTACGGCTTGGCCTTGAACTGGGCGCACCCTTCGATTTAACTTGGTCCTGTTACGGCGGCCAGGATCAAGCCTGTGGTGTGTGCGACAGTTGCGTACTGCGGTTGCGGGCGTTCCGGGCCGCTGGCACGAAAGATCCGATTCCGTATGCAGAAAAACAAATTGTTGAATGTTGATTTCTGAATGCTGACTGCTGAACCAAAACCAAGCGGACGTGCTTGAAGTCGGTTATCCAATCAACGATCAACAATCAAAATTCAACAATTGAACTCAGTGCCGGGAGGCCACGATGAGAAAACATTTCGCAATATTGGTTTTTGTTGTCTTAATCCTGGGACTGTGCGCCACTTCGCTGTTCGGTCAAGCCTCAGGAACGGTCAAAGGTGTCGCCAAGGATGTCCAAGGCAATCCCATCGTCGATGGAGTCGTGCTCTTCGCCAACCAGGACAACGGGCAGAAATATCCTCTCAGGACCAACAAGAAGGGGGAGTATTTCTCCCTGGGAGTTGCGCCTGGCAAGTACCTCGTCACGCTGTACAAGACCGCCGAAGATGCCAAAGCTAACAAAGAACTCTTCCACGTCAACGGATTTCAGGTCCAGTTGGATGAGAACACACTGGATTTCGATTTGAAGAAGGAGCAGGAGAGGACAGCCCAGGGCCAGGGTCTCACTCCCGAACAGATCAAGCAGATGCAAGAGGCGAAGGCCAAACAAGAAAAAGAAGGCAACACGGTCAAAGCTCTGAACGAAAAACTGTCAGCTGCCACTACCGCGCTGCAGGGCGGAGATTATGACACTGCCATCAACTCCTTGAACGAGGCCAACCAGATGGATCCCAGCCGGGATCTGATCTGGTTCAAGTTGGGAGATGCCTACCGTTTGTCGGCCAACAAGCAAACCGATGTGGCAGAAAAGCAGAAGCGGCTGGATGCGTCCGTTGCCGCTTATCAGAAGGCTGTGCAGTTGAAGCAAGCCGTTACTAATGACAAGGATCCCGACGCAGCGAAAAAACTCGCGGCCTATTACAACAACCTGGCAGAGGCCTATGCTAAGGCCGGCAAGACCGACGACGCCATTAAAACCTATGAGCAGGCAGCCCAGACCGATCCTACCGCTGCGGCCCAGTACTACTTCAATGAAGGCGCCGTGCTCACCAACGCTGGTAAAGCCGACGACGCAATCGCGGCCTTCAACAAAGTGATTGCGGCTGATCCCAACCGTGCGGACGCCTACTATTGGAAGGGCGTAAACCTGATAGCGAAGGAAACCATGGACAAGGACAACAAGGTGATCGCTCCTCCCGGCACGGCAGAAGCGTTTCAGAAATATCTCGAACTGCAGCCCACAGGCACCTACGCCGAGGGGGCCAAGGGCATGCTGGCCAGCATCGGAGCTTCCGTAGAAACCAGCTATGGGACGAGAAAGAAGCCGGTCAAGAAATAGATCGCGTTTCCCAGAAATTGCATCAATTATGAGAATGCTGGTCTGAAAGTAGAAGGCTCGACAGGAACTTCAAGGCGGCTGAAGTCGGGCCCTTTCTTGCTTTCTGGCCGCGTAACGTTACCAAGGGCTATGTACTTGCTGTCCTTCGCTTCCTGCCAGCGGCGCGGTACAGTTTATATATCGAATCCTCCTCTTTCTCTGTGGCGCGCGAACGAATCCCAATTGTTGAGGATGAATGGCAGCACCGGGCATTGCTCCAATACTAGTTTCGCTGGAAGGCTCGTCCGCAGCCGGCAAGGTAGCCACACCGGACCTGCTGGCGGCGATGCTGCGCGCTGCCGATAAGATCAGCGACCTTATCTTTTCTCCCGGCCGTCCGCCACAGGTGCAAGTGTATGGCCGGCTCATCCCAGTCCAAGTGCCCGGGATGAGCGCACTTACTCCTGACAACACGCGCCACATCGCCGCGGACTTGATCGGCGACAACAAACAGGCCATCACTACGCTGCGTGAACATGGGGCGTGCGACATTTCCTATGGTATTCCCGGCCTGGCTCGTTTCCGCGCCAACATCTTCATCCAGCGTGGCAGTTGTGCCGTTGTCCTGCGCGCCATCCCGACTGCCATTCCAGACTTCGCCAGCCTTCGACTACCCGAACAACTCACCGACGTGACCAAGCTGCGTGACGGTATTGTGCTGGTGGCTGGTCCGCCCGGTTCGGGCAAATCTTCCACACTGGCCGTACTCCTGGACTTCATCAACCGGGAGAAGTATTACCACATCATTACCATCGAGGACCCCATCGAGTTCCTGCACAATCACAAGTGCTCAACCATTCACCAGCGGGAGCTGCACAGCGACACTCCAAGCTTTGCCCATGCTTTGCGCGCGGCCATGCGGCAAGCCCCCAAAGTCATCATGGTGGGCGAAATGCGCGATCGCGAAACCATGGAGATCGTACTCGAAGCCGCCGAGACCGGACACCTGGTTTTCTCTAGCCTGAACACCATGGATGCAGCCCAGACAGTCGAGCGCGTAGTCAGTTCCTTCACGCCCGCAGAGCAACAAACGGTGCGAGAGCGCTTCGCCAAATCCTTCCGCTACATCATCTGCCAGCGGCTGGTCCCGAGAGCTGACGGCAACGGCCGCGTTCCTGTGGTGGAAATTCTCAAAGCCAATGCCCGTACCCGCGAATGTGTCGAAAAGGGCGAACGCGAAGACAAAACTCTGCTCGACGTCATGAAGGCGGCGTCATCCGAGGGCATGCAACACTTCGATGGAGAGATCGCCCGCCTGGTCCGCGAGCGCGTAGTCGATCTCGAAACTGGACTCTCATTCGCCAGTAATCCCAACGTGATGGGCCAGGAACTCGCCCGTTGAATTAGTGACCGGCGGATTCAGCCGCTGGGTGCCACCCTCCTGGCAGATTTTGTCATCCCGACCGAAGCCGGAGCGCCAGCCACGGCGGAGGGGAGGGACCTGGTTCTTCGCCCACCCGCAAGCCCTTTGTTGTCTAGATTTTGACTTGTAAGCTCCTTTAAATCTTGATCTTACATGCGATCGTGCACATCAAGTCGCGCTCACCCGCATGAATGCAGTCGATTTCGACAACCGGGAAGGGGTATAGCGCAACTGTGGGCTTGGAGCCACAGAAAAGTGTTCCGCATCGAGCCTCCGCCGAAATCTATTTACAGCCGCAATTCACAGGCGGAAGTTCTCTTTCGGCAACTATCATCGTGACATGTCTGCGACTTCAAGTCCGTCAAACGTGCTGTCCTTTGAAGGTGCCCGTCGCGTGGTCGAAGAACACGCCGCCGAGATTCGCGCAACATGCTTCAAGGATGCTTACACGCAGAATACCGAGACCCTAGATCTGCTCTCCGCCGCAGGGCGCGTGCTTGCGGAGCCCGTAGGGGCGGATCGCGACATTCCGCCTTTTCCCCGCGCCACCCGCGACGGATACGCAGTGCGCTGCGCAGATCTGGCAAAGCTCCCAGCCAGGCTCGACGTCATTGCTGAGATCAAAGCGGGCTCCCAGCCTAGCGAAATTCCGTCTCAAGTGAAAAGCGGTCAAGCCGCCGCCATCATGACAGGAGCGCCAGTCCCAGCGGGCGCGGATGCCATCGTCATGGTGGAATACACCTCGCGTCAAGACAAGCCCGCGGCAATCACACGGGTCGAAATAAGTAGAAGCGTCGCGCCCGGAGAAAACATTGTGGCTCGCGGTGCCGAGGCTAAATCCGGCAGCCAATTGCTGGCTGCAAGTTGCCAGTTGAACCATGCGGCCATTGCACTGGCGGCATCGGTGGGCAAGTCGCGGCTCGAAGTCTATGTGCGCCCGCGAGTCGCTGTGCTGACTACTGGAGACGAGATCGTTGATCTTGATACCGAGCCCGGACCTACGCAGATTCGAAACTCCAACAGTTATTCGCTGGCTGTACAGATTCAGCAAGCCGGCGGCGAGCCCGTGCTTCTTCCGATCGCTCCCGATGAACCGAAACGTCTGCGGGAGCTGATCGAAGAGGGGTTGCGCTCAGACCTGCTGCTGATGACTGGCGGTGTCTCCATGGGACGCTACGACTTAGTCGAACAGGTGCTCGCCGAAATGAAGGCGGAATTCTTCTTTACAGGAGCAAAGATTCAACCAGGACGCCCAGTCGTCTTCGGCCGCGGGCGTGCCTCAAAAGACGACAGTCTGAGTGCGGTAAGCGAATCGCAATCCGCCGCGGCGGGGCGAAAGAACGCAGCCCACGGCGTGAGCCGTGGGTCAGAGGCCCAGAAAAAGCAAGCCCGGGAGGGGCGAAAAACGAGTCCGCTCTCGTATACGTATTTTTTCGGGCTACCTGGAAATCCCGTTTCAACCATGGTCACATTCGAACTCTTCGCGCGGCCCATGCTCAAGGCGCTCGCGGGAATGTTGCCGCGCCAGCTAATCTTTTTACACGCACAGCTCAAGTCCGAGATTCGCAGCAAGACAGGATTGAAGCGCTTCTTGCCAGCAATTCTTTCCGGCGAGTTTGAAAATGCGAAGGTAGAGTTGGTGCGCTGGCAGGGTTCGGGCGACATTGCAGCGACAGCGAGTGCGAATTGCTATATCGTCATCCCTCCAGACCGCGAGAATATTCCCGCGGGCGATTGGGTAGCAGTGTTGATGCGGTGAAGCCGAGAGCGGTGAAGTGGAGAGTGATCGCCGCTTTTTGTCTTCGTAGACACCTCGCTTGCTATGCCTCCGCACCCGCAAGACGCGGCAAGCTGCGTGTCTGCGCCAGGCTGTCTCCCATGTAAGATAGAGCTTCGCATGGTCAAGAAGTTGTCCCATTACGACGGCGCGGGTCATGCTCGCATGGTAGATGTTTCTGCCAAAACGCCAACCCACCGCGAAGCGGAGGCCAGCGCCTTCGTCGCCATGACCTCCGCCGTACTGGCGGCGCTGCCGCAGAATCCCAAAGGCCACCCGCTGGAAGTGGCGCGGATCGCGGGAATCATGGCGGCAAAACGCACCTCAGAGTTAATTCCGATGTGCCATCCGCTGCCGCTCGCGCTCGTTGATGTCGATGTGACGCTGTGCGAGAATGGCGTCACTATTACTTCGAAGGTCGCGACCACCGCGGAAACCGGAGTGGAAATGGAAGCTCTCGTGGCTGCAAGCGTAGCCGCGCTCACGCTCTACGATATGTGCAAGGCGCTTGATAAGGGGATTGAGATTCGCGAGATCGTTTTGCAACGCAAAAGTGGTGGGAAGAGTGGCGAGTATCGGCGTGCGAAGAAGAGTCTTCTTTCAAGCTGACTCGTTTCTACGCTGACTGACTCATGGCGAACAACGTCAAATTGTTGCTGGTGGACGACAACCCGATGGTGCTCGGGATGTTGCAGCAGGCACTGGGCTCGCTCGCCGAAGTGACGGCTGCGAACGAAGCGGCCGACGCTCTGCTGAAAGCTGTCGATGAGCCTCCGGATTTACTGGTCTGCGACTACCGCATGCCCGGCATGGACGGGCGACAACTTGTCGAAAGACTGAAAAGCCGTCCCGCGACCGCGAATTTTCCCACAGTGCTGATGGCAAGCAAGGCAGACATTGCTGAGAAGCTCTCGCCACAGGATGCTGCCGACGACTACCTAGAGAAGCCGTTTTTTCTGAAGGACGCTACGCGCCGCATCAAACGCATGATCGACCGCATTGCGCTGGAGAAGATGGCTAAGACTGCACCTTCGGATGGGGTGGTGCGTGGCAATCTCTCGCAGATGAACGTTATCGACCTTATGCAGTCGCTGGAAATGGGGCGCAAGAGCTGTCAGCTTACGATGACCAAAGACGGAGAAAAGTGCGAAGTGTTTTTTGCTGAAGGCCAAGTCAAGCACGCAACTTATGGATCGCTGGTGGGCGATGAGGCTGTGTTCAAAGTGCTACGGTGGACGGGCGGAAATTTCGAGTTGAATTTTGAAGGCAAGACAGACGAGACGACTACACAGCTCAACACTCAGGGCCTGCTGATGGAAGGGCTGCGTCTACTCGACGAATCGCAGCGCGAAGGCGGCGCAGAGGCCAATGAAGGCGGCAGCACGGCGAGCTCCGGCGGCGCAGGCGGCGGAAGGGAAGAAGAGGAAGATGTCCTCCTCGATAGTTGAGGCACGGGGGTCGGAAGATTGGACCGCCGCTGTCATCACTGTCAGCGATTCTTGCGCCCGCGGAGAGCGTGAGGATGTTTCTGGGCCCTCCGTCGCGGATATTCTGAAAAAACACGGCTTTCATGTAATTGCTCGCCAAGTAGTTTCTGACGATCAAATCAAAATCCAAAACTTACTTATTCGTCTGGCAACAGAGGTGCGATTCATCGCGACCACTGGAGGGACGGGAATCGCAGCCCGCGACGTCACGCCGGAGGCTACGCGTGCGATCTGCGACCGCGTGATCGAGGGACTGGCCGAACGGATACGATTGGAAGGTACCAAGAAAACGCGGTTTGCTGCCCTCAGCCGCGGCGTCTGTGGCACTCGAGGCCAATCGCTGATCTTGAATCTGCCGGGAAATCCAAGGGGCGCGGTGGAATCTCTGGAAGCTGTGATTGACCTGATTCCCCACGCGTTGCATTTGCTTCAGGGAAATACGGCGCATACCTAGCGCGTTTTCTATTTCCCAAACTTCCTGGCTACGCTCGGTAGACAGCCGAGGCGGCTGTCGCTACGTGGTCTGAAAAGATCCTGTCGTTTCACGTAGACTGAATTTCCGGTTGAAAGCCATCAAACACATTTTGGCACAGTATGCTGCTTGGATTGCGGCCGTACTTAAGCCCCTGGGAATCTGGGGCGTGTTTGCCATTGCGGCAGTTGATTCGGCACTGCTGGGAATGCCGGTAGATGCGGTTGTGGTTGGATATGTGTACAACGACCGCAAGCGCTTCGTCTTTTATGTGGTGATGGCTGCCCTAGGCTCGGCGCTGGGTAGTATTCCGCTGTATCTGATCGGCTATCTCGGCGGCGAGGAGGTTTTGCGCAAGCGGATTTCGGCGGCGCGATTCAATAAAATTCACCGGTCGTTTGAGAAGCATGAGTTCCTGGCGCTGATGCTCCCGGGCATGCTTCCGCCGCCCACCCCGTTCAAGTTGTTCGTGCTGGGAGCAGCGGTGTTCGAGATGCGTTTCAGCTACTTCTTGACGGCAATTTTTGCAGGACGCCTGCTGCGCTTCACGTTCTGGTCTCTGCTGGCCCTGGCATTCGGGCCACAGATCGTGGGGCTGGTGGGGGAGCTGTTTCGCGGGCATTTCTACTGGGTGCTGGCGGTAGTGGCCGTAGCGGGAGGGTTGGTGTGGCTGCTGCGGAGACAAGGCCGGAGACAGAAAGCTTGACCGGTCAGGTTTTCAATCCAGGCACTCTGTTCCGCCGCCATTCAGATCAAAATCCCCCGCCCTGTCTCTCCAAAAACCGGAGAGACAAGCGCAGGGCACCCTCGTGACTCATATTCGAAGACGGGCTGGCCCGATCATTGAAGGCTCAGCCAACAGGCCTTACGCGGCGGCAATGTGATTGTCACTGGATCTATGCAACCACCCGGAAAGCGCATGGAGGAAGACGGGGGTTCCGAACATGGCGACGGAGAAGAACAAATCGCTTTCGATGGTTCCGCGGAAAAACGGCACTCCGGCTACGTAGGACATGAGCACTCCCTGGAATGTCTTGGGATACATATTCGTAGCCGCCCAAGTGGTGAAGTTACTCAACAGGAAAAACGAAACTGAACTGGCGAGCGCCGCACCCACCACGCGAACGAAGCTTGCTTTCTCGCTCAAGCCGGTACCCAGCCAGAGAATCGCGGCGTACCAACCCCAGGTGACGATCTGGTCCCAGGAGAACGGGTAAGCATAGATGAATTTGGTGAGAACCACGTCGGTGGCGGCCAACAGCACTACCGGCACCCACATCTGCCGCCGCGCGCCACGCGCTCCAAAGAACAGTAGCGAGGCGGCCAAAGGGGTGAAATGCCAGGCGTGAGGGAAAACGTTCAAGCGACCTGCGAAGGGCAGGAAGCGGACCGCGATCGTAAGTAGGACGAACAAGTAAGCCAGCATGAAGCACCTCGGAGACGAATCTTTATTGTGGGCGCGAAGAGGGGGACGCGTCAAGAGAGCGGAGAGCGCGGTAGTGTCTCGGCAAACTGAGACACTACCGAGAGCGCGGAAGAGGGCGGAGAGAGAGCCGAGAAAGGGTATGCGTCTTTTTGTGGCTCAAAGGGCTTTTCAGCGACGGAAAAGATAGCTGACCTTTACGAAGAATATGCGGCCATCGTTGATGAAGCGGCTGCGGCGGACCAGTCCATTCCCATTGGGATCGCATCCCACTGGTGATCCGGGGGGCGGACACAGAGACCGGGAATAAGATTCTCCAGGTTGCTGTTGTAACCGACGTAGATGGCGGTGCCGGGATGAATGAGGTAGGTAATGAGGAAGTCAAAGTTCAGGTTTCGGGTGGTGTGCAGGGAGCTGTAAGTTGGATTTGCCAGCAGGCCGTTGTATTGCACGATGGCGCGGAGTGAAAGCGCGCGACTGAACTGATAATTCCATTTGCTGCGGATGATGTGGTTGTTGAACGAGGCATGGTGTGCGGTGCCATTGAGCACTCGATCGAGAATGTAGGTGTTGTCGATCTCCAGGTGTCCGGTGGGCTTGATGCTCATGGTGTGGTTGATAAGAGTCTCATCCCCGGTAATCGGCTTTTGGCCCTTGGGCACGCTTCGCGCCGGGTTAGATGTGCGCGCATGGCATGCGGATCTGTGTCCCAGCAGACCCAGATCGCGTATAGGTTAGCCCAGTCGTAGCCCAGCTATAGATCGGTGCGTTGGGTCGCGGGCTTGCCGTCGGAAGGTTGTCGCTGGATGAAATCTGTGACCTTGGCCAGTTGCGTCGAATTGCCACGGGGCGCCATGTCCTCGAAATCCTCAAGGCGCGGTGGGCTCGACACGCGTGGGATGCGGATGCTGGCAGGGGCAGCAGCGCGGGCAAGAGTGCTGGCTACCGGAAGAATGGCTGACAAAAGCAAGCGACGAACGGAAGTGTGTGCCGGTGGACCTGCATCGTGGCTTTTCGCGATAGTACGCAGGCGGCACCGATAAAGTTCGGATCGGCCGGGGACTGCGCTAGCCATTAGACCTACGGGAGGGCTAAAACTTTAGTCATGTACCAGGCGGGGAACTAGGGACTCCCAGCGGTTCCATGACCCCCGCTTGTGGCGAATGCGAAAATAGGGGCGCTGCCAGAAAAGCTTGATGGCTTATCTTGAATTGCTGGGGGGATTGGGGGATGAGCGATTGCTTGGTGAGCCGGGCTGGGGCGCCACAATCCGCTCTTTGCCGGAGCCAAAGATGTAGGCAACGACGTGCAGGTTTTTGTCGAGTTGAACTCCGGCACTGAGCGGCCGGCTGTTCTTATCGCGGCGCAGGAAAGGCAGATTTGGAAGCTGGGCGAAGCGCAGATCTTGAAAAAGCACGATGTAGCCTTCTTGTGGAGGCCAGAGCTTTTCGGTCTCGGTAATAGGATACCGGGCCCAGTCCAGATACACGCGGCCCAGGTAGGATTTTTTAGCAGCCAACGTCACCGCCGTTTCTTCGGGCTTGTACCGGATGTCGAGATTGCCTTCCGGGTCCACTTCCGGGACCGCGGCATTGACGGGAGCAAGAGCGAAGAAAACAGACGTCTCCGCCACTCCATACCAGCTGAATGGATTGACTATGTCCGGATAGGCAGAAGTTCTGATGGGCTCAGCGCCCTCATAACTGCGCGCCTGAAGCGCATTTACAGCTCGGCGATGTTCGTAATCGCGCACGCCCCAGAGCATGACGGCGCCTAGCAGCGCCATCGTAGCCGCCAGCCCTCCTCGCGGACCACGAGGACGCGCCCCGATTTCTGTGTCAATCAGCGAGAACAGAGCTGGAAGAGTCAATCCCAGAAGCAGGAAAGCAAACAGCACTGGTTCGAAAATAAAAACGATGTCCCAGGAATACCACTTTTCGGAAAACGGCCAAAACGGGCGCACGCCGTAGTTATTGGAGAAATCGAGAAGAATGTGGGTCAGGCCCGCGAGATAGGCGTAAGCGAACAGCAGTCCCCAGCGTGGCGGCAAATGGAGATCGTTAATTTGGCGTCCGCGCAGACGCCAGATCAGGTACACGAACCCAACTACTACTGCCGAGACCAGGATCAATCCGAGAAACGAATGGGTGAAACCGCGATGATGGGCGAATGCGAATGCAGGACCGCGGACTCGTCCGAGGATGTCTAGATCCGGGGCCTCGGCGGCAAGCGTGACCGTCGCCGTGGCAAGGGCTGTCTTGCGGTTCAATCCGGCGCGCCCCAGACACGCGCCGGTCAGGAAGTGAGTAACCGGTTCCAAGTGATCAGGGATTCTACTGCATCTTCCTCAGATCGATAAGTGTTGTGGCAAGTCCCCTTAGACTCTAACCCACTCCGGTGGTTGCAGAATTTGTGGGAACCAGCAGTGTCAGCGCATGGGGCACAATGGTGATCTCTGCCGGGAGAGTGCCCAGAAATTCGCCATCAGCCTCGACGTGGATAGGTGAGTCGGTCGCCAACCTGCCGTCAGAGCGAGCTTGAGCCGGCAGGTCTTGGCAAGAAACTTTTTCGCTGTGTACGAGCTCGATTCCGGGAGTAGTCCACCGCCGCCCGAATAGACCGCGAAGCACGTAACGCAGATAAGCTGTGCGGCTGGCGGTTCGGCAAAGAACTAACCGCAGGTCATTGCGTTCCAGCGAAGCTCCGGGAGCCAATTCCCGCAGCACTCCGCCGAAGTTACGGATCCGCACGGCCAGCAACTCGGTGACGGTTGCGCTGCTTGTCGCTGACGCTGATCCAGGTCCGCCGGTCCCAGTCTGCGTATACTGCGCTTGAAACCGCCGCATGCGGTAATGGATCCAGAGATGCCATGCTTTGACATAGTAAGCCGCCATGCCAAGGCGTCCTTTTACTACGGCGTTTAATTTGTAGAACAAGTGGGCGTCAACGCCGACGCCCGCGGCGACCGTGAAATAGTGCGTACCAGGTTTGCCGTCTGGATCAAGATATGTGATGCGGCCCAGAGCAATTCGCCGACGGGTCGAGTGGAGTGCAGCCCGGGCTGCGTCCACCGTATTGAGGGGCATGCCCAAATCGTGGGCCAGCGCGTTGGCCGTGCCCATGGGCAGAACTGCGAGTGCAGCGGACGTGCCCGCCAATCCCTGCAGAATGTCGTGTATGGTTCCGTCGCCGCCACAGGCAAAGACGGTATCGCAGCCTTGAGCGATGGCCTGCCGCGCCTGCTGGGCGGCGTCCTGAGGAGAACGAATCGCCACCAGTTCGGCCTCAACCTCAGCTGCTTGCAGCACCGACAGTGCAGCGTTCAACTCGGCCTGCCGCCGCGAACGTCTGCCACCGGAGACCGGGTTGTAGAGCAAGCAAGCCTTGCGCATGCGCCTGGGTCGCAGATGGATTGTAACCTGATCATTCGGAAAGCCCGCGGCCGGATCTCTCTTGGTGGGCAAGCATGGTAATTTGTCCGCGATGGTGAGCGTCATGGGCGATGAGATAAGCGAGAAAGCCGATTGCCTCTGGACGAAAACCTTTGACGTGGCCGTCGGCCGTGATGGCTCGGCCCAAGACTACGCTGAGAGCTTTGCGGCTCTGTTCCATTGCCCTCAGAGCCTGCGGCGCGGTGACCTTGGCACGATCGAGCTGATTGGGTATCTTGCTGCCCTTGGCCGCAGACGTAAGCCACATGACACGTACATTGTGCATATGGGCGACGATCGCCTGAATGGTACGGCCTTTGCCCTCAAGCGGGCTTGCCTTCCAAGCGGCCGCAGGAAGATGGTCAATTAGATAGTGATTGATCCGGTTATTCGTGTTGAAGGTGTTGAGCAGGGCCGTAGGTAATGAGGGGACGAAGGTGTTCTGCATGGCGAGATCCAGGAAATGGAAGTTTACGCACGGCCCGCGGCCGAGGAATCTGTTGCGCAGATCTTCACTTTTGCATAAGCTAGGCGGGCTTGCAAGGGTCCTTTTGAGTTTGGGTTTGTTGCTGGCCGTTTCTTCAGTTCGTACAGTTTAGTCCCGGAGGATTGACCACATGAAAATGCTGGCAGCAGTCGTATGTGGAATGCTTTCGTGCTTTGGTGTTGCGGCGCAAGAAGATCATGCATCGCATGCTTCGACCCGGCCTGTAACCATGGTGACGGGGCTGGGAGATCTTCATCATCCGGTTAGCACCAGTAATGCTCAAGCGCAACAGTTTTTCGATCAGGGATTGCGCTTTATCTATGCCTTTAATCATGATGAGGCAGCGCGATCGTTTCAGCATGCCGCGGAACTCGATCCGAAGCTGGCCATCGCATATTGGGGCGTGGCCGAGGCGGTTGGACCGAACTATAACGATCCGGCGAGTGCGGACCGGTTCAAGGCAGCGCATGAAGCGATCCAGAAAGCGGTCGATCGGTCGGCCAATGCTTCTCCTAGCGAGCAGGCATACATCCAAGCGATGGCGAAACGCTTTCCCGCCGACCCAAATACGGATTTGAAAAAGGCCGCTGGGGAATATCACGATGCGATGCGCGAAGTGGTGAAACAGTTCCCTGATGATTTGGATGCTGCTACGCTGTTTGCTGAGTCGGGAATGAACTTGCACCCGTGGGGCTTGTGGCATCCGGATGGCACGCCTGAGGCGGGCACGGATGAAATCGTTGCGACCCTGGAGTCGGTGCTGAAGCGTGATCCCAACCACCTGGGCGCAGTTCACTACTACATTCACACGGTGGAAGCTTCGCCGAGTCCGGAGCGTGCTTTGGCGGGGGCGAACAAGCTGGCTTCACTGGCGCCTGGAGCGGGACACATCGTGCACATGCCGGCGCATATTTACATCCGCACGGGAGATTACGAGGCGGCCGTGAAAACCAACGAGCAGGCGGCAGCTATCGATCGCTCGTACATCAAGGCAACGGGAACGCAGGGTATCTATCCGATGATGTATTACAGCCACAACCTGCACTTCATCGCCATGTGTTCGGCGATGAATGGCAACTATCCCGAGGCCAAGAAAAATGCCGAAATGCTGGCGGAGCACGTGGCGCCAGCCGTGAAAATGATGCCTCCGCTCGAGGGATTTATGACCATTCCCGTGGCGGTGGAGATTCGTTTTCATCATTGGAACGAAATGCTCAAGATGCCACAGCCCGATCCGGCTATGAAGACGGCTACTGTTTTCTGGCACTTCGGGCGCGGTATGGCTTTGGCCAGCACGGGCAAAGTGAGTGAAGCTGAAGCTGAGTACAAGGTTGTGTCTGATGCTGAGGCGGCTACTCCTCCGGACGTAGTCTTCGCGATGCCGTTCAATAACAAAGCTAAGGACGTTATGAAGATCGCGAAAGATGTGCTCGGCGCAAAAGTTGCAATGGCGAAAAAAGATAATGCTGGGGCTATCGTCCTGCTGCGGGAAGCCGTCGCTATTCAGGATACGCTGAAGTATGGCGAGCCTCCGGACTGGTTTTTTCCGGTGCGCGAGTCGCTGGGAGCGGCGCTGCTGATCAGTGGCGACACGGCCGAGGCGGAGAAAGCTTTTCGCGAGGATCTGGACCGCAATCCGCGCAATCCACGTTCACTGTTCGGGCTGCACCAGGCTTTGAAGGCGGAGAAGCGTGACTACGATGCGGGATTTATCCAGAAGCAGTTTGATGCGTCGTGGAAAGGCGGAGCGGCGCAGCAGCTCAAACTGGAAGATCTCGTGTAACGCTCAGGTGGAGACAGCCGCCTCGGCTGTCCCGCCGGGCGCAGCGAGGCGGCTCGGCCACGGCATGGGGATGCCACGAACGCCTCCATGTCCACACGTCGTCCTCGCATTGGGAAACCAAACCAGCCCGAAGGGGATTGTCTAGGATGTAAGCCGGCTTAGCATCGAGGGATTGTGAAGAGCGCAAGACGGGGTCGAAGGATTTCGTCTGCCACACCCTTCCCCTACGACCCAATTCGCGATCGATCAACAAGGTCGACGTCCCCTTGATTCCACCCAGATTCCGCCAATGAATACATTTTGTGATTCTCTGAGTCCCCCGGAGTGAAGATCAAATGCACATCATCCGGCATGATCACCCAGTGTGCAGCAAGTGCGTACGATCGTTGTCGTGCAGACAACATTGCGGCCCCACCGAGCGAGCGGCGTCAGGCAGGACCCACCGCTGGAATCTGCCGAAGGTCCCTACCTGGTTCTTTCCCGCCTATAATCTTCTGCCATGGCTGCAGCTGCGAAAGACGTCGAACAAAAAATTGAAGGGCTACGCGAAAAGGTTCGCTACCACGAGCATCTTTATTACGTTCTCGACCATCCCGAGATCAGCGATACTGAGTTCGACAAGCTGATGCAGCAGCTGCAGCAGCTTGAGGTTGAACATCCGACGCTGATTACTCCGGATTCTCCCACGCAACGAGTCGGGGGCAAGCCCCGCGAGGGATTCGTCAAGGTGCGGCATTCTTCGCCGATGTTGTCGCTCGACAATACTTACAACGAAGAGGAGTTGCGGGCGTGGGAGCGGCGGGTGCATGAGCTTACCGGGCGGAAGGATGTGGACTACGTGTGCGAGTTGAAGCTCGACGGCATGTCACTGTCGCTGGGTTATGACGATGGCCGATTAGTGCGTGGCATTACTCGCGGCGATGGGACCGTAGGCGAAGACGTCACCCTCAATGTGCGCACGGTGCGCTCGGTGCCACTGTCCATTCCGAAAGAGAAGTTGAAGAAGGCTGGGATACCCGCGGATTTCGAGGTTCGCGGCGAGTTACTGATGCCGCTTGCTGCGTTCAAGAAGATGAATGAAGAGAGAGAGACGAAGGGCTTGTCACTATTTGCCAATCCCCGCAACGCTACTGCGGGCACGGTTCGGCAACTTGAGTCGAAAGTGACAGCGCAACGCCGGCTTGACTACTTTGCCTACGGTTTGCTGCAGAATGGCCGGTCGTATTTCGACCGGCATTCAAAGACTCTGGATGCGCTTAACGCCGCGGGGCTCAAAGTCAATCCGAACCGTAAACTTGTTGACAGTATGGAGCAGGTCTGGGATTTTATTCGGCAGTGGGAAGGCAAGCGTGACTCACTGCCGTACGAGATTGACGGCATCGTCGTGAAAGTGGATCGCGTTGCGCTGCAGGACGAACTTGGCTTTACCGGTAAGGCTCCGCGCTGGGCGATTGCCTACAAGTACGCGGCGCGGGCGGGGATCACGAAGCTTGAAGATATCCGCGTGCAGGTCGGGCGTACGGGAAAACTTACGCCGGTGGCTGAGCTGGCTCCGGTTTCGATTGGCGGAACGACCGTGCGCAATGCCACGCTCCACAACATGGACGAGATCGAGCGCTTGGACGTGAAGATTGGCGACTGGGTGCAGGTAGAGCGTGGTGGCGACGTCATTCCGAAAGTTGCGAAGGTGATTGCGGATAAGGAACATCCGCGCGGGCATAAGACGTTTCACATGCCCGAGGTTTGCCCAGTGTGCGGCACGAAGGTAGTGCGGACGGAAGGGGAAGTCGATTACCGATGCGTCAATGCTAATTGCCCGGCTAAGCTGCGGGAGACCATTCTGCATTTCGCGTCCCGCGGCGTGATGAATATCGACGGCATGGGCGAGGCACTGGTGAATCAGCTCACCGAACGAGGACTGGTGAAAGACGTTGTTGACATTTATAAGCTGACGAAAAAAGATCTGCTCAGTTTGGAGCGTTTTGCCGACAAGTCGGCGCAAAACATTCTTGACGAAATCGAGAATTCGAAGAAGTTGCCGCTGGAGCGCGTTATCTATGGGCTAGGAATGCGTTTTGTGGGCGAGCGCACGGCGCAGTTTCTGGCAGAGCATTTCGGGTCGATGGAGGCGCTGGAACGTGCCTCGCAGGAAGAATTGCAGGACGTCAATGAAGTCGGGCCACGTATCGCAGAGAGCATCGTGGAGTTCTTCAACCTCCCCGCCAATCGCAGGTTGGTTGAGCGCTTACGGGCCGCCGGGCTGACCTTGAGCGGCCAGAAAAAGGAGCGCGGCACCAAGCTCGCCGGCAAGACGTTCGTCCTCACTGGCACGCTAGCGAAGTACACGCGTGACCAAGCCAAGAAGATGATTGAAGACGCCGGCGGAAAAGTGACCGGCTCGGTGAGCAAGCAGACTGATTACGTTGTGGCGGGAACCGATGCGGGTTCGAAGCTCGATAAGGCAAACCAGCTTGGTGTGAAGGTGATCGACGAAAGAGAAATGGAGAAACTTGCCAGCTGAGAACCCGGTTCATTTCCTCAACGCCTCCGTCATCCGTTTCCACGTCTCCGCCAGCGTCTCTGGCAAGACCCGTGTCTCTCCCACCACGGACAGAAAGTTCGCATCTGCGACCCACCGGGGCAGGACGTGCATGTGGATGTGGCCGGCGATGCCCGCTCCCGCAGCCTTACCGATGTTCATTCCCAGGTTGACACCGTCGGGAGTGTAGAGCTGGCGTAGCACCGACTCCATGCGCTGGGAAAGTGCCATCATCTCGTTGGCGGCCCCAGGGGGCAGTTTTTGCAATTCGTCCAGATGTGCGTAGGGAACGATCATCACGTGTCCGGGCGTATAGGGATAGGTATTGAGAATGACGAAGCAGTTCTCCCCGCGATAGACAATGCGAGCGGCTTCGTCGTTCCCAGCGTTTACCGCGTTGCAGAACACGCACCCTGAGGATTTTTCGGCCGATGAGACGTAGGCGTAGCGCCACGGAGTCCAGAGGTAGTCCATCACTTGGGCAGGTTAGCAGAAGCCGGGCAGGAGCGGGTACATGCGTCGGCGCTTTGCCGACCTGCTATTGGACTCCCACCTTCATTACCTTCCACCAGCGTTGATGGTGCTTACACTGTGACTCGAACTCCGGATTGCAGTGGGAATGGAACGTGTTCTCTGCAATGGCGATGCCCAACGCCGAGCCCAAAAACATGTCAGAGGACCAGTGATCACGAGCCATGAAGCGAGTGAAGGTCACGGTGAATGCCGCACCATAACTCAAAACTCGCGCCCACGGCTGGGGATACTCGTCGGCGAGCACCGAGGCCATCGCCCAAGTAAACATGGCATGCCCGCCGGGGAATGATGTGTTCACGGCGTGGTGCTTCAGGAAGTCGCCGCGACCGTTGCCCTCATCGGGCCGTTGGCGGCCGGCAATTAACTGCATCGGCGTGTAGATGAGAAATGTATTGATCAGGGTCTCAAGTTCGAGTTCGCCGGTCTCTCTGGCGTGACGGTGTTCGGTCTTGAACCCGTAAAGGTATATGCCGGCGAGCGAGCCGGCCAATCCTGCCAAGGCGACATCGGAAGTGGCCTGATATAGCGTGAAGTGCGAGTGCGGAATATTGTTTTCAAGGTGACGGTCGGCGGCAAGAAACGCTCCCGTGCCCACTAGCACGAGAGCGTCCCATTTGAAGTTATGCGGTTTGAACGGGGCAAGGTAGAGCCGTTTCTGATCCCCTCCGATCCGGCTGATGCTTCGCTTTACGAGCCCTTGCCGTGGCGTGGTATCGGCGGAAGTATCGGGCGCCGAATTATCCACGTCCAAGGTCTCCCATGGAAAACTGGCCACACGGAAGTTGGGCGCTAGTGCCGTCCCCTGGATCTCGGGTGCAGGCAGCAGAACGGGGAATGAAGGCGATTCCTGGCTACGGGCAGCGACAGAAAGCAAGGTTGCCGCCAGACCCGCCAGCGTCAATTGGAGAATTGATTTGATCAATGTTGTAGGCTCGGTCGTGGGCTCGTGAACGCCTAAATTTTCGCGTAAGGCGTCACATTGGATGCAAATTCCGACAATGAGTAGACCGAGGTTTGTGCAAAAATATGCATTCGACATGAGTTCCGGATGCAACGCCCGGTAAGGTCTTCCCGGAGACGTACGGCATGGGATAATTAGGTTTGACACTGTTTGCGGGCCATTGCTATAGTCGAAGAGTTCCCATTGGACGCGGGTTCTCTGTAAAACGTCCGACAGCTGGTATTGTCAAAGCTCATTCGCCAGGATGAGCCCACCACAACCATAACGACTCAATCCAGCGTCCGCCAGGCAGGTCCCGCATCCCCCCGCACCGAGTGCGAGGTTTCAGCAGAAAGGCATGACCTTGTTCGACGACACCACCGCTCACAACTCCGACTCCACCACGACAATCATTTCCGAGGCCGAACCCGTCACGGACAATCACAAGCCTTTACCGGGCGCAACCGCCGCCTCTTCTGAGGAAGTGCCGCATCGGGCTGAGGAAGCGGAGCATGCTGCGGTCGGTCATGATGAGAAGCCAGCCGCTACTGCGAGCGAAGACTTCGCATCGGCGCTAGAGACCTTCACTACTGAAACCGAAGAGGCCGCCGGAGACGACCGCGTCATCAAGGGTACGGTACTGAAGCTCACCGCTACGCATGTGGTTGTGGACATTGGCGCGAAGTCGGAAGGCATGTTGCCGCTTTCGGAAGTGCTCGACCATGAGGGCAAAGCGAAAGTCCAAGCCGGCGATGAAATCGACGTAATGCGCGAGAAGGGCCAGACTGAGGAAGGTTACGTTAACCTTTCTCATCAGAAGGCGCAGCGCATTCATGCCTGGGATGAGATCGAAAAAGCTCATAATGAGAAGAAGCCGATTAAGGGCGTGGTCATCGATCGAATCAAGGGCGGCTTGACCGTGGACATTATGGGCACGCACGCTTTTTTGCCCGGCTCTCAGGTGGACCTGCGCCCGATTCGCAACCTCGACGGCATGAAGGGGCAGACGATCGAAGTCGCCATCATCAAGCTCAATAAAAAGCGGGGCAACATCGTTGTTTCCCGTAAGGAACTGCTCGAAGGTGCGCAGCAGGAAAAGCGTGCTAAGACGCTGGAGCATTTGGAAGAAGGCACGATCCTCACGGGTGTGGTCAAGAATCTCACCGAGTACGGCGCGTTCGTCGACCTGGGCGGGCTTGACGGCTTGCTGCACGTCACCGACATGTCTTGGGGCAGACTTACGCACCCGCGAGATCTGGTGAACGTGGGTGACCAGATTCAGGTGAAAGTTCTCAAGTACGACAAGGAAAAGCAGCGAGTTTCTTTAGGGTTCAAGCAGCTGACGCCCGACCCGTGGCTCGATGCCGAGCACCGCTATCCCGTGGGCGCCCATGTGAGCGGCCGCGTGATCAGCGTCACCGATTACGGCGCATTCGTCGAACTTGAGCAGGGCATCGAGGGCTTGGTCCACGTCAGCGAGATGACGTGGTCGAAGCGCATGAAGCATCCCTCGAAGTTGGTCAACGTTGGAGATCAGGTGGACTGTGTCGTGCTCAATGTGAACCCAGCGGAGCGCCGCATTTCTTTGGGCATGCGGCAATTGGCAACCAACCCTTGGGATTCGCTGCATGAGAAATTCCCCGTGGGTATGACGGTCGAAGGACGCGTCCGCAATTTGACGGACTTCGGAGCCTTCATCGAGATCGAAGAGGGCATTGACGGGTTGGTACACGTCAGCAACTTGAGCTGGACCAAACGCGTAAAACATCCTTCTGAAGTATTGAAGAAGGGCGATCGCGTCAAGGCCATCATTTTGGCTATTGAACCGGACAAGCGGCGCTTGTCGCTAGGCGTGAAGCAACTTCAGCCCGACGTTTGGGAATCCTTCTTACAAGCGCACCATGTGGGCGATGTGGTCCACGGCAAGGTGCTGCGCGTGGCGGCGTTTGGCGCCTTTGTGGAGATTGCGGAAGGCGTCGAAGGGCTTTGCCACAAGTCCGAGGCGGTGGACGGAAATGGCCAGCCGCTGCAGCTGGAACCGGGAGCAGAGCACGAATTCAAGATCATCAAGATGACTCCGGAAGAGAAGAAGGTTGGGCTGAGCATCCGCGCCGTAGGCGAAGAGGCTTCGCGGTCGGAGGTGGAAGCCTATAGGCAGCCGGTGTCGAGCACCAGTTCGACTATTGGCGAGCTTATTTCCTGGAAGCGCGCCAGCAACGAGAATAACTAAGCGGCATCCTCCTGGTCATCTGTCATCCTGAGCGAGGTAGCCAGCTTCGCCAATGCGAAGCTGCTGCACAGACGAAGGGATCCCTCTCCGCGTCCGCCGCGCAGAGCATCCAAGGGCGTTTCCGCCACCCTGCCCCGTTTGCTCGTCACGGCCCGCCCGGTTTTGTCCCATCCGCCACCCTGTTCTAGAATCATTCGTTTGCCTTTCATCATCTGTTCCTGCTAGGAGCGCCACTTTGCCTGAAACTATTTATGACGTAGCCATCATCGGCAGCGGTCCTGCTGGGTACACCGCCGCCATTCGCGCCGGCCAATGGGGCCTCAAGACCGCACTCATCGAAAAGGACGGGTTTCTCGGCGGCACCTGTCTGCATGTGGGATGCATCCCTACGAAGGCGCTGCTGTTCAACGCTGAACTCTGGGATCATTTGAAAAACGCCAAGGAATTCGGCATTGAGGGAGTGGATGCGCGCAAGCTGAACTGGGCCGCGATTCAGGAGCGCAAGGGAAAAATCGTCGCCAAGCATGCCAAGGGTCTTGAATTTCTGATGAAGAAAAACAAAGTCGAAACCGTGAAGGGTTACGGCAAGCTGACGGGAGGGGCTCAGAACGCCGTGTTCACCGTCGAAGTGGTGAACGACAACAAAGCCAGCCCTCTCAAAGCGAAGAGCGTCATTTTGGCCACCGGTTCTGAAGCTCGCATGTTGCCTGGCCTTGAAGCCAATGATCGCGTCCTAACGAACATTGAAATCCTCAGCTTGAAGGACATTCCGAAATCGTTAGTGATCGTCGGCGCGGGCGCGGTCGGTGTGGAGTTCGCCTCCATCTACCGCTCGTTCGATTGTGAAGTCACGATTGTCGAAATGCTTCCACGCCTGGTCCCTGTCGAAGACGAAGAGGTTTCTAAAGAACTTGCCCGCGTCTTCCGCAAACGTGGCATTAACTTTCACACCAGCGCCAAGGTTGACAAGGTTGAGAAGACGAAGCCCGGAATTGCCGTCACCATCACCGCCGAAGGCAAACAGCAGAAGATCGAAGCCGAGAAAATACTGATCGCGGTGGGCCGCAAGCCGCGTACCGAAAACATTGGCCTCGAGCGCACCAAGATCAAGCCTGATCGTGAGTTCATCAAGACCGACTCCTGGATGCAAACCTCCGAGCCCGGCGTCTATGCTGTCGGCGACATCGTGCTGGGCACACCGCAACTGGCGCATGTAGGCGCGATGCAAGCGATCGTCGCCATCGCCAAAATTGCTGGCAAGCCCGGCAAGCCGATCAATCCAGAGCACATTCCGGGTGCGACCTATTGCCATCCTGAAATCGGCAGCGTTGGCCTCACCGAATCGAAAGCCCGCGAGGCGGGATACAACGTGAAGGTGGGGAAGTTCCCGTTCACTGCCAACTCGCGCGCGTCCATAGTTGGCCAGCATGAAGGCTTCATCAAGATCGTCTCCGGCGCCGATTACGGGGAGATTCTCGGCGTGCACATCATCGGACCGCAGGCGACGGAGTTGATTGCCGAAGCCGTCGCCGCCATGGAGCTCGAAGCCACGGTCGAAGATTTGATGTGGACCATCCACGCGCATCCAACCTTGGCCGAGGCCATGCTGGACGCGTCGAACAGCGTATATGGGATAGCAATTAACGGGTGAAAAGAATGCATTGTCACAAACAGTTTGTCATCCTGAGCGAAGCGAAGGACCCATGTATTTTCTCTGTGTGCTCTACGGTGAGAGTCTTTGATCTTGATCTGCGCAATTCCGGGGCGAAACGAATTTGATCTCCGTCGTCCAACTCGGTACCGTCGATTACGCCACCGGCCTGCGCTTGCAGCAGCAACTCGTGGCACTACGAAAAGAAGAAAAGATCGGCGATGTCCTGCTCCTGCTCGAACACTCGCCTGTCATCACCTTAGGCCGCAACGCGAAAGCCGCTAACATAATCGCTTTGCCCGAACTCCTCGCCCAACGCGGAGTGGAGCTTTTCGAATGCGACCGCGGGGGCGACGTAACCTTCCACGGCCCCGGCCAGATCGTCGGCTATCCCATCTTCGACCTGCGCCGATTTGCCACGCCCGACGGCAAACGCAAAACGCTGGGCGCGGTCGAATTCGTCCGCCGGCTGGAAGAAATCCTGATCCGCACTTGCACGGATTTTGCCATCCCGACCAAATGTGTCGCAGGCCTCACCGGGGTCTGGACCGGTGCTACGAACAACGATGCGCGTGCGGGTTCAGCCACCCGGGATGTCCCGCTGAGCGAAGCGAAGCCCGCTCAGACCCATGAATCAAAAATCGCCGCCATCGGCGTCCACATTTCCCGCTTCGTCACCTCGCACGGCTTCGCCCTCAACGTGAACCCCGACCTTAGCTACTTCAACCTGATCATCCCCTGCGGCATCACCAAGCCGGTCACCTCGATGCAGCAAGAACTGGGGCATCCGCTGGATCTCAACTCGGTCGCTGAATCGATCTCCCGCAACTTTGGTGCAGTGTTCTCGAGCCAGATGCGCTGGGTCGAAACCCTCGACGCCGTGCTCGGTCGCACCGTCGGCGTTCCGATGCGGCGCCCTACGGCACTCCGACAGCTCCACAAGGAAGACGACACAACCTGGGCCTAGCGCGCCCTTGATGAGTGCGCAGGTCCGGCTCGCCAAGCGATTCTCAATTGCTTAGAGCGAATGGTTCAGACCCCTCTCTAGCCCTCTCCCCCACTCTCGCGATACCATCAATACATCGCGCCTGCAGCGGCGCTGTCACATGGGGACCAAAAAAACAAAGTCCAAGCAAAGCTCCAATGGGAACCGTTCGCGCAACGGGGCTTTTCGGTCGAAGCTCAACCCCACGGACCTGCGCGCCTACTCCATCCCCGACCTCCGCCTTGAGCATCCCGACCTCACCGTCCGCCAAGCGATCAAGAAAGACAAAGACGGGGCGGAGCACGTCCGCTATGAAGTTGAAGGCAACCTCAACGCCCCCGTCCCCCCCATTCGCGACTCCAAGTATCTCGACAAAAAGCAGTGCATCGAGATCTACCGCTACATGCTGCTCAACCGCAAAATGGAGGTCGCGCTCGAAAACCTCTACAAGCAGGGCAAGGTCGTCGGCGGAGTTTATTTCGGACTCGGCCAGGAAGCTTGCTCCTGCGCCTCTGCCTACGCGCTCGACCAGGACGACTGGTTCGCGCCCATGATCCGCAACCAGGGATCGCTGCTGGTCCGCGGCTTTCGCGCCAGCGACACGATGATGCAGTACATGGCGAAAGCCGATTCGCCCACACGCGGTCGCGACGGCACCTCGCACTTCGGCGACATCGAAAAGCGCAACATGGTATCGCCCATCTCCATGCTCGGCGATCTCATTCCTGTGCTCTCGGGAGTGGCGCTGGGCGCGCGCCTGCAAGGACGCAACGTCGCCGTCATGACCTACATCGGCGACGGAGGCCAGTCCACCGGCGTCACTTACGAGGGCATCAATTTCGCCGCCGTGCAGAACCTCGGCCTCGTGCTCTTCCTCGAAAGCAATCTCTGGGCCTACTCGACGCCCTCGGAAATGCAGTACCGCTGCAAAGACCTCGCCGAACGTGCCATCGCATACGGCATTCCCGGCGTGATCGTCGACGGCACCGACGCCTGCCAGGTCTACGATGCCGCCCGTGACGCCGTAGAGCGCGCCCATCGCGGCGAAGGCCCAACTCTGATCGAAGCGAAAATGATGCGCATGAAAGGCCACGCCATCCACGACGCCGCCGCATACGTGCCCAAGCCGATGCTCGATTTCTGGAAGAAGCGCGACCCGATCGCCCGCTTCGAGAATTATCTGGTGAAAGAAAAGAAGTGGCTGATGCCAAAGGAGAATGCAGAATTGATCGCCGAAGTTGAGCGGATCATCGAAGAAGAGAGAGAGATCGCCGTGAACTCCCCGATGCCCACGCCCGAATCCGCTGAAGGCGGCGTCTTCTGTGAAGATGGCTGCCACGAAATCAAACCGAAATACGGCGTGCCGAAAGTGAAGAGGGGGACCGGTGCTGGGCCAAAGCAGACCGAAGCCGCCGTGCACCTACGATAGCGGGGCGCCGGCGTGGCAGGGAATTTAATAACCTATGCAACTTACCTACCTCGAAGCTATCCGCCAGGGAATCTGGGAAGAAATGGAGCGCGACCCCTCCGTCTTCTGCCTCGGCGAAGACATCGGCATTTACGGCGGCGCGTTCAAAGTCACAGACGGTTTCATCGACCGCTTCGGCCCGGAGCGCGTCATCGACACGCCCATCGCCGAGTCCGCCATCGTGGGCGCGGCCTTCGGAGCGTCGCTCACCGGCATGCGCCCCGTGGCCGAATTTCAGTTCATGGATTTCATCGGCTGCGCCTTTAACCAAATCAGCAACATGGTCGCCAAGACGCACTACCTCTGGGGAGCGCCCGCCCCGCTCGTGCTGCGCGGACCCAGCGGCGGATACGTCCATGGCGGTCCCTTCCACTCGCAGAATCCCGAAATGTGGTTCGTCCACAATCCCGGACTCAAAGTCATCTGCCCGGCCACTCCTTACGACGCCAAAGGACTCATTAAGGCCGCCATCCGCGACAACAACCCTTGCATCTTCTTCGAACATAAATATCTTTACCGACGCATCAAAGGCGAGGTCCCCGCGGAAGATTACGTGGTTCCCATCGGAAAGGCGACCATCGCCCGCGAAGGCCGCGATATCAGCATCATCACCTACGCAGCGATGGTTCATTCCGCACTGCAAGCCGGCGAAGTCCTGAGCAAAGAAGGGATCGATCTCGAGATCCTCGACCTGCGAACCGTCTCACCGCTCGACCGCGAAGCCATCGCGCAGACCGTGAAGAAGACGAATAAAGTTATCATCCTGCACGAGCACTCGCGCACCGGAGGCCTTGCCGGCGAAATCGCCGCCATTATCAACGAAGAAGCTTTCGACGATCTCGACGGCCCCATCGTCCGCATCGCAGGCCTCGACTCGGCGATCCCGTTCTCGCCGCCGCAGGAAGAGCACTACTTACCCAAAGTGAGCGACGTGGTGCGAGAAGCGCGACATCTGAAGGGTTACTGACCTGGTCGCAAACCGGAAACTCACGTGCCGAGTCGAGCGCAGGTTGAAACAGCGTATTCACACGCGTGACCGGAGTGGTTGGCACAAATCTCGTGTATCTGCCAAAATGTCGCTTCGGGAGGAAGCATGGGGAAATTCATTCTCGGTGTTGTTCTCACTCTGCTGGTGCTAATACTTGGCGGGCTGGGCTTTGCCATGCTCGGGTTCTTCCCCACTGCCGCAAATGTCGCCCCGCCCAGGCTCGAGCAGCGGATAGCCAATGCAGCCCTCGACGCATCGATGGAGCGTCATGCTGCTCGTGTGACAAACCCCGTACCCCCCACTGATCTGAGCCTTATCGACGGCATGAAGATCTACACCATGAACTGCGCTCTTTGCCACGGCGGATTCAATCGTCAGCCCGCGTCTCTGGCAACAGCTCTCTACCCGCGGGCTCCAAATCTCATCTCTGATCCCCCCGAGGATCCGGAGTGGTATATTTTCTACGCCATTCGCACCGGTATTCGATACACGGGTATGCCTGCGTGGGAGAAGACTCTAAGCCAGCAAGACATATGGAAGGTTACTGCCTTGCTCTCGCATCTCAATAAACTTCCGCCGGCGGTGCAGGAATATTGGAAAACCAGCTTTGGCGTCGCCCCACCGTCCGGTGACGAAAAAAAAGAAGGCGAGGGAATGCACGACAAGGACTAGATGGCCGCAACCGATCTCTGCCGCTAGGCCCTGGCCCGAGGGTTGCCGCCAAACCCGCTATCTCGCGTCTATCGAGGGCCATTCCCAACGACCAGATGCCCTCCGCTTGTACCCGCCTCTGGCTCCCGCTTATATATAATGAACTGTTTGCGCCCAGCCCGCGCTTCGTACTGTGGGCTCGTGTGGAAGGAAATCATGCCAACTGACATCATCATGCCCCAGATGGGCGAATCGATTGTTGAGGGCACCATTACCAAATGGCTCAAGAAGCCAGGCGACAAGGTTCAGCGCGACGAACCGCTCTTCGAAATCTCGACAGACAAAGTCGATGCCGAGATTCCCGCTCCGGCTTCGGGTGTACTGCGTGAGATCAAGGTTTCTGAAGGGACGACGGTAGGAGTAAACACAGTCGTGGGTACGATTGCGACTGACGGCGAAGCTTCTGCCACGCCAACCAAGGCTGCCCCTGCTGCCGCCCCCGCTGCCGCAAAACGGGAGGAAAAGAAAGAGGACAAAAAAGCAGACCAAGTTGGCCGTCCATCTCCTTCTTCAACCCCAGCCCCCGCCACACCTCAGCCAGCCGCACCTCGGGATGAGGAAGAAGAAACCCGATCTTCGCCGCTGGTTCGCAAGATCGCTCGTGAGCACAACGTGAGTCTTTCTCAGATTTCTGGCACCGGACTGGGTGGCCGCATCACCAAGCAGGACATCACGTCTTTCATCGAGCGCCTGTCGTCCGCACCCGCCACTTCCGGTTCAGCAGCAGCCAACTCGACAGCTTCAGCCTCAGCTGAAGCTCGGCCCGCTGCTCCTTCAGCCCTCGCTCCGTATCCTGGCGATCTGGTGCCCATGACGAATATGCGCAAGATTATCGCCCAGCGCATGATCGAGTCGCGCCGCACCAGTGCCCACGTCCATTGCATGTACGAGGTGGACTTCAGCCGCATCGTCAGCCTGCGCAACAAACAAAAAGCCGGCTTCGAGCAGCGCCACGGTGTCCGTCTTACGTTCATGCCGTTCTTCGTGCGGGCCGCCATCATCGCACTACAGCAATGGCCGATCATCAACGCTTCGCTCGAAGGCGACAACGTCCACTACCATCGCAATATCAACCTCGGCATCGCAGTGGCTCTCGACTGGGGGCTGATCGTTCCTGTCCTCAAAAACGCCGGTGATCTTAACTTCCTAGGCCTGCAGCGCGGAATCACCGATCTCGGCGAGCGCGCCAGAAATAAGAAGCTCAAGCCCGAAGATGTTGAAGGCTCGACTTTCACCGTCACCAATCCCGGCCAGTTCGGAGCCGTCTTCGGTCTCCCCATCATCAATCAACCCAACTCCGCCATCATGGGCGTGGGTGGGATTACCAAACAGCCCTTGGTGGTCACCGATAAAGAAGGCAACGACTCCATCGCGATCCGCTCCGTCGTCCATCTCACCCTCGGCTACGACCACCGCCTCATCGACGGCGCCGTCGCCGATCAGTTCATGGCGCTGGTGAAAAAGACGCTGGAGAGCTGGAGTGAAGAAGTCGGATAATTGTCGCAAGATGTTGAGTTAGCCAGTGGCATCCCGCGCGGCGGAAGTCGCACCCATCGCGCCCGTGCTTGCCAAGTAATGAGATGAAGCCCGAAGCTTAACCCTCGAAGCCCGATCGCGGTCAGCACTGCCAGCCTCACGTAGAAAAGCCGCCCTTTGGGGCGGCGCGCGTCAAACATTGCTTCCTCCCTCGCTGCTGCTAAACGACCGCAAGCCGCTCGCACGCGGCCGAAAGTTAGAATGCTACTCCCGGTACGATTCCAAAAACTCTACAACGCTCTCCAGATACACATCCGCAAAATCCGCCACTGGACGCCGCTTGCCAATCATTTCTGCAGCCTCGCCCGGCTTCCAACCCATCGCGCCCAAAAGCGCCAGTGCCATCATCGGCGCCCTATGCACGCCTGCAGCGCAATGGATGAAAAGTTTCGTCCCGGGTTCGTCCAAGGCTGCCAGGGCGAATTTCACGCCCCGCTCAAACAACTCTGCAGGTTTGGGCTCAAAGTCATCATCCGTCGGATTCCAAAGGACATCGATGCCGTGCGGCGCCGCCAGTGGTGTGTCGTCGAACTCAACCTGCATGTCGATGATGTGCGTCACTCCCGCCCGCGCCACCGCCGCCATGTTGTCAGCCGTCCAAATCCCGCCCCCAACCGCAATGCGGTCAGTGAGCCACGTCATGTCCATCCCGATCCTGTGTCGGGCGGCTCTCCCGCCCGCCTCCATGCCAGCAAATCCGCCGATAACTCGCGCGACCGGAAAACGTTGCCACGCGTGGCGAAATCGCCAGCAGTGGTTGCCGGCGAATTTCTTTGCGCTCATTCTACCGCTTCATTTTACGGTATTGTCTCCTGCGACAATCTAACCCAGACGCCTCTCCGCGATGGCGGAAGTAGCTTTCTTCATATCCGGACTTGAGGACGCGCAGGTTTTGCACAACACATTGACCCGTCCTGTGTGCAATGAAGCGATGTCAACAGCCGCTCCGCCGCCGCTGAAAGAATCTTAGCCGCACGAAATCTTCCAAGTTGTGTAACCCTCGGTTGTGGAAATCTTATCCCCAGCCGAATAGCGGATTGCTATACCTCCAGTGGTATACTCGCCAGGCTATGAAATTCCGAGTGCTGCAAGACAACCTTCGCAAAACCCTTTGGGAGCGGATCGACGAGGGCGGTCTCACCGGTCTTCGGCTGGCTCAGCAAACCGGCTTCAAGCAAGCGCACATCTCCAACTTCCTTAATCGTAAGCGCGGCTTGAGCCTCGAAGGAATGGACAAAGTGCTTGTCGTGCAGCATCTTTCAGTGCTGGACCTGCTCGATCCCGGCGAGGTCAACAAGCGCGCCTCCATAATGCCCCCGAGCGACGGCGAATTCGAAAATGTGCTGTTAACCGACGGCGCCGTGGCCGCCACCCAGCCTTTTATAGCCAGCATGTATGTAAAAGAGATCCTCAAATTCAAGAAGGGTTTCCTGAAGAAGCTGAAAGCAGAAACTGAAGGGAACCGCGAGCAGTGGCAGCGCTTTGTGCTGATCAAGGTGGATGGCCGCGAGGGTATGAGCATGTATCCGCGGCTGATGCCCGGGGCTACCCTCCTGCTCGATCGGCACTACAACTCCCTAAAGCCTTATCGCAAGGGCGAGTTCAACATGTACGCTGTCTTAAAGGACGGAACCTGCACCGTGAAGTACGTGGAAGTCGCCGCCAACCACATCATTCTACGTCCGCATAATCAGTCCTACCCCATCGAGGTAATGGCCACGGAAGAGGGCAAGTCTATTGGCGATCACCTGATCGGGCGCGTCTGTCACGTAGGCATCGAAACCTAGCAAAAGGCCGTGACGGCTCGCGCCTGGTCCCTCAAAAGAGCGCGGAATCATCACATTACGCGTTATTTATCTGTCGTCCCCGTCGCGCAACATTGCCTCCAGCAGATCCAGGGCCTCGCGCAAACTCGCCAGTTCTTGTCTGGTTACGAAAGTAAGGCGATCCGCAAGGTAGCTAACCCGGCGCTTGCGCCCCGCACGGAGCAAAGCCACGCCTTTCGAAGTGGCATGAATTTGTTTGCGGCGGGCATCGTGAGCATCAGCTGTTGTTTCCACCAGCCGGCTGCTCTTCAGGCCGGCCACTATGCGGCTCATGGTGGGGGGCTTCACTTGCTCGGCAGCAGCCAGTTCGCCGAGCGTTTTGGGACCGCTGAAAACCAGCACCGAGAGCGCCGACAGCCGAGCCGGACCCTCACCTGTAACCGTATCCTGATTCCGGACCCGCCGGAGCACGTGAATGGCGGCGGAATGCAGCCGGTCGGCAACCGCATCCACCGCCGAAAGAGGCTGACTCTTGGACTTGACTTTAGGCATGGAATATAGTTAGCTATGCTAACTAATTTGAAGACGGAGGTCAACGGCTATGAACGAGACTGCAACCGGAATTGGCATTTCCCGCCTGGGCCAAATTGCCATTCACGCGCCCGATACCGGACGCGCCACCGGATTCTACCGTGACGTCCTGGGTTTGCCGCTGCTATTCACCGCCGGGAACCTGGCGTTCTTCGATTGTGGTGGCGTGCGCCTGATGCTGACGCCACCAGAAAAACCACAGTTCGACCATCCCAGTTCGATTCTCTATTTCAACGTGCCTGACATCAAAGCAGCATACGGCCGAATGTTGGCAAGCGGCGTGCGTTTCCAAGATGAACCCCACCTCATCGCCAGAATGCCCAACCACGATTTGTGGATGACGTTTTTCCACGACACCGAGGGCAACCTGCTGGCGCTGATGAGTGAAGTGCCGAAGTAAAAATTGTTGATTCTTGATTGCTGAATGGAAGAGCTTAGTGAGCAGGATTTTCAGCGCGCTCTGGCGGGTTTTTAGATGCCCATGAACACCAGAACGTGAGGGTGGTCGGTTTGGTCCTCTGCATTTTCTGTTCTTCTCTAGATTCATCCTAATTCGCCGAGAAGGCGGATCCCTGGCGCAGAGGACCTGACCACTCGGGGGACGGCCGCCCCCACGTTCACTGTCTCTCAATTTGCTATCATCGAATTTCGGTTTTCACGGAGGCATTTATGGACGAATCCCATTCTGCTGGCGCTGGCATGCGCCGGAACGAAGACATCGCGCTCGATCTCATGAAGTTCGTCGCCATGACCACCGGCTATGGCCGCACCAGTTCAACGGGAGTGGGCTTTCAAGGGACGGGCGCCGCTGCGAAGCCAGAGGACTATGCTGCGCAGCTGCTCGAGTTGTACGGCAGGTGCCTGCACGCGGTAACCGGAAGGAAATAGTCACACCGGCAGCGCTTTGGCGTCCATAATTTACGAGCCAAGCGCTTTCTTCAACAGACTCCTCAATTTCCCGGCGGCGTGTACCTAATCCCCAACTGATCAAACAGAAAACTGAAAAAGTCGGCGCCCTGCTCAATTCTCTCATCGAGAGCCGTGCCGATGCCGTGGCCTGCGCTCGACGTGGTGCGCAAGAGAATGGGATGATCGGAGCTGCTTGCTGCCTGCAGGCGCCCCGTCATCTTCCGCGACTCCATCGGATTCACGCGGTGATCATTGTCCCCGGTCAGGAAGAGAATCGCCGGATATGCCGTTCCCTTCCTCACGTGATGGTAGGGCGAATATGCATAGAGCGCCTTAAATTGCTCGGGATCTTTTACGGTTCCGAACTCGGTCACGTTGAACGCGCCATTGGGATCGAGCTCCACGCGCAGCATGTCATAGATTCCGACGAAAGAGACGACGGCGCGGAACAGGTCAGGACGTTGGGTGAAGGCAGCGCCCATCAACAGTCCGCCATTACTCCCCCCCACGATGGCGAGGTGGGCGGGCGAAGTATATTTCTGATCGACGAGGTGTTGGGCGCAGGCAATAAAATCGTCGAAGACGTTCTGCTTACGAGTTAGATTGCCTTGCTTGTGCCATTCCTCGCCGTATTCGCCGCCACCACGCAGGTTCGCTGTGGCTGAAACGCCTCCCTGATCCAGCCAAACGCGCGTCTCGGATCCAGCGAAGAAGGGTTTCAGGCTAATGCCGTAGCCGCCGTAACCGTTGAGCAGCACCGGATTCGTACCATCGAGCTTGGCGCCTTTGCGGCGGATGATGTTGAGCGGAACTCGCGTGCCGTCTTTGGAGATCGCAAAGCTACGCACCACTTCTGCGTCGTTGAATTTTATCGGTGAGGTTTCAAAGAGTGCAGTGCGTGTGGACTTGCCCGTGGCGGCATCGACGCGGTACCAGGCTGACGGTTCGAGATAAGTGGAAGTGTAAAACAGCACATCGCCACGGCCGACGGGGACCACCTGGTCGACGGCCGAGAGGGGCGGCAACCACGGACCCGGCAGCGAACGGCCCTGCCCGTCGAACACGCGAACGCGAGACGGACCGCCAATGATATCGATCACGTAGAGCCGGCCAAGAGTGGGTTCGAAGTTTTCAATCGACGTGCGGCCGCTCTCGTCAGCACCGGTGCCCGAACTCTGGACAACGAAGACCTTCGCCTTCGAGAATTCCAATTGGGATAGTGGTAATCGCAGAAGCTGCCCGCGCGGAGCGTCCTTACGGGAAAGAAGATAGACAGAATCATCGGGTCCCACTTTCGCTGCGACAATTCCGTCCTCGAAGTGGGTGAGCTGAGTCCAGTGTCCGGCGGCATCCATCAGGTAGTGAGCGAACTGCCCGCCGTCTCCGTTGGCCACGGCAACGACCAGCCAGCGGCCGTCGTCACTGGTATGGAGTTGAATCTCGGCAATGCGGGGAAAATCCTTGCCGATGACGTAGCTATCCTCTTTCGCATCCGCGCCAAGTTTGTGAAAGTACACTTGCTGGTAGAAGTTGGCGTCTTCAGGCGGACGCTCGTTGCCTTGCGGATAGCGCGCGTAATAGAAACCAGAGCCGTCAGCCTTCCAGTCGATGCTTCCGCCCGCGGTGGCGAAGTTGACGCGCGGCAGGGCGTCAGTCAGTTCCTTGCCGGTCGCGACTTCGAAGACGTGGCCTGATGCATCCTCGGAGCCATTTTCCGAGAGAGCGGCGGCGACGTATTTCCCATCGAGCGACGGAACATAGAAGTCCACCGCGACGGATCCCTTGCTGCTGGCGGCGTTGGGATCGAACACCACCTTCTCGCTGCCCGGATCGTCCGCAGAATGCATCGCCACCAGCATGGGTTGTTGCTGGGGCGGCTGGAATTTCATGGCGAAGAGAATCCCTCCGCGGAATTGCAGGTTGAAATAGCGTGCGGAACCCGCGCTGATGAGCTGGGTAAGCCGCTCTTTAATCGCTGGCCGCGAAGCCAGACGGTCGAGATACTCTCGCGTGCGCGCATTCTGCGCGGCGCTCCATTGCTTGACTTCGGGATTATCCCAGTTTTCCAGCCACCGGTAGTCGTCGGTGACTTTGATAGCGCCATACTCGTCGGTAACCGGACGCTGGGGCGTTGCTGGCTGGGGAACGACTGGTCCCTGAGCGCAGACGACAACAGCCATCAGGCAGATCGGGGCGAGAAAACGCAGCGGAGGATGAGTCTTCATAGAGATTCCCTGGCAACCTGCCCAAACAAAACCGCGGCGCAGGCGCCGCGGTTTTTCTCTTCTAAGTCGACTCGCGCGCGTAGCTGCCCGAAAACGAACTACGGAGCTGGAAGGAGAGAGCTAAAAAGCCGCGACTTACCGCCGGCGTCCGCCCTTCTTGGCTTTTTTCTTCGCTTTCCTCGCCGGCCTGCGTGCCGCCTTTTTCTTGGCGGATTTCTTGGCTGCCTTCTTCTTAGCAGGCCTCCTGGCAGCTTTCTTGGGAGCTTTCTTCTTCGCCTTCTTGGCAGCTTTCTTCTTAGCGGCGGGCTTGCGGGCACCGCCTCCTCCGCCTGCAGGGTCTGGTCTCGGAGCGGGAGCAGCGGGAGCCGATGCTGGCTCCGGTCTGCCTAGCTCGGGTTCGGGGGTACGGGCTTCTTCTTCCTCTTCGTCCTCTTCCTCCAAGTCTTCTTCCAGCGACTCGCTGAAGGCGCCGCTGTCGCCGAATTCGTCCATTTCGTCGTCACGTCCATAGAGAGTGTGGTCGTAAAAAGTCATTGCTCCTCCTGATCTTTCAGGCGGTCCAGCGGAAGAATAGTTCGCCAGATCTGCCGGGCACGAGAAATTTAAAAGACCTCTGGAACTGCTGCTGGAACGGCGCGCGATTATAGCACAGGGTTTGATGCAGGCTGCAAGCAGCATCCCTCACTGCCTGAGTATCCTGTTATCACATGGCGTAGCACGAAGGAAAGAAGAATCGCGAGAAATAGCGGCCTTATGAGTCGTGACAGGAAAAACGTGCTGGGACGCAGGCTTAACGGCTTTGTTGGACAATCAGAATCATTCCGGGACGCAGGACCGCAACGTCGCGGTTGTCGTGCTTCAAAGCAGCTACTGTGGTCTTGTAAGTGTTCGCGATTGAGTACAGCGTTTCCCCGCTCTTGACTCGGTGGCGAACTATGGCTGCCTGCGTTGGGGAATCCGCGGTTATATTCGAAGCGTCCTTTTGGGTGGGTCTTTGCACAGCTTTCTTGCTGTACCGTAAGGACTTACTTATCTTCGACGTGGCCAGCGCACTGTCCCCCGAGGTTGGGGTCACAGGCAGGTGAAGGGCCAGCACCTTGCGTCCGCGGAGACTGTCACCGCGTAAACCATTCCAACGCCGAACCATTTGTGGCGAAATGCTGAAATTCTCGGCCACGGTTTCGACCGTGTCGCCGCGATGCACCTTATAGCGGGTGATGCGTCGTGCATAAGTTGCCGTGTCGCTCAAGGGATGCTTGCCGACAGCGACGGGGATTACCAGCTTGCTTTCAGGATCAAGCTCCGTACCCTCCAGGTGGTTGGCTTCTGTAATCGACTTGGCCGTGGTGCGATAGGTGCGGGCGAGGGAAGCGAGAGTGTCTCCCGGCTGAACTTTGTGATACCGCCACCAGAGACGCATGTTGCCCGGGATCGAGGCAATGGCAGTCTGATATTGCTCTTTGGTTCCTGCCGGCAAGTGCAGCTCGAACTTCTTGCCCTGCGGCGTGGTATAGCGAAGCAGACTGGGATTGAGGTCCTGGAGTTCGGCAGGCTTGGCCTCCACGCACTCCGCCACCAGCCTCAAATCCACGGCGTAGTCGATGATCACAGTGTCGTATCGCGCAGCGTGATCCATGGCAGCGTCGTCCAGCCCATATTGCGACGGATTCTTGGCCATGATGGTGACCGCCAGGATGATGGGCACATAGTTGCGCGTTTCTTTGGGAAGCACGTTGCGGCGATAGAGCTCCCAGAAATCGGCGAAACCGGTGCGCTTTACTGCTGCCTGCACCGTGCCCGGACCGGAGTTATACGCGGCCATGGCGAGATACCAGTCGCCAAACTGGTTGTAGAGATCCTTCAAATGGCGAGCCGCCGCGCGCGTGGATTTCTCAGGGTCCTGGCGATCGTCAACCCACAGGCTCCGTTCCAGCCCGTACCCGCGGGCGCGGCTCCCCATAAATTGCCAGATGCCGCGAGCGCCGACGCGAGAAACCGCCAGCGGGTGAAAACCGGATTCCGCCTGCGCCAGATAAATCAAGTCCTGCGGCACGCCCTCTTCCTTCAGGATCGAGCGCATCATCTCACGGTAGCGTCCCGAACGCTCAAAGGCACGCAGGAAAGTCCCGTGGCCGTGGTTGGAGAAGTAGTTGATATAGCCGGCGACCTGGTCGGTCATCATGAGCGGCAGGTCGGAGTGGGTGGACTTGATCTCGGCCTGCGCCTTAGCTTTCACATTAAGATCGATGGCCGGGGTGACTTCATTAGTCTCATCAATCGGAGCGGGTTCGGACTTCTGCTCGGCGGACGCATCACCGGGCTGTGTACCGGGCCAGTCCAGATGGTTGACGCCGTCGGAGATGCGCTCGAACTCCTTTTCAAGGCGCGGATCGGACCGCAGGTCGAGCTTGCTGTCGAGCAAGGCATTGAAGGCGTTATCGAAGTTCTGCTTGGCGGCCTCGTTGCGGCCCGCATGATAGTTAGCCACGCCGGCCAGATATTCCTTTTCCACCCGGTCGATCAGATCTGCGATCGCATCTGGCGCAGTGCTTGGCGCAGATTGTGAGGGTTGCGACGCGGCTTCGTGGGGAGCGGGTTGCTGGTCTGAAGCCTGATTGTAAGTTTGGCTTGGCGTGGCAGCCGGCTGAGAAGCTGCCGACTTAGGAGTCGATGCCTTCGGCACTGTCGCCGGCGGGGGTGTCGAAGTCTTCAGTGCTGGCGCGCTACCCGGAGGCAGCAGTGCTACCGGTTTTTGCGCAGTCTGGCAGGAACAGATCGCTAGCGCCAGCGAGGCGAGAGCTACGGTCCGAACATAGAGCTTTGCAAATCGCATATTTCTCTATGGGATACGGCGACTCCCCCGCCCAAACTCTGCTGAATTCTACCAAATCCTACCTGCCGCTCCCCAGCCCGGTCAATGCAGAAAGCGGACAGGAGCGGTTACTTTCGGCATCGGACGACACAGTTACCCGACAGTGAGACGGCAGAACTCCATAAAGGGTTTACAGGACCGCGTTGGGGAGTAGCCGGGAAGAACTCGCAGCCAGCGGAATAGGCGCCACTGCGCCGCTGATAGAACGCCGCGGGCTTGAAACACCGTGTCAGGCACGACCGCGAGCGGTTAAACATTCATACTGGCGCAGCTTTAAAAATGACCTCACCGCGAGGGCGCACTGAAAGCCCTCCCCACAACAGTCACGCCACTCTAGTGCGGCGAGGATTGCGTCCAGGTCACTGAAAACACACATCAGGCTCTCGCAGTAGAAACATGCGAACCTGATGGCGAGAACTCAAACTTCAGTTGAAGCCCTGTGCTCCTGACATCCAAAGGCCGAGTATGGTATCGAACCTTGGAAGCTTCAAATCCGCCAGTAATCCGGACGCCAGCTCTGAATCGCTTTCTTAATGTTCGCTCGTGATAGTTTGCTGGCGAGCGCGCTTTCAACGCAGGTCGGCACCTCGGCGTCACAAGCAAAGCGGATGGCGATCAGTTGGGACTCTGTCAGCTCCGGAATGCGCGAGCGTAGGGGTTCAGTCAGCAATGTCATTAGTCGCAAACGCTCTTCAAGCCGGATGATGCGATCCTGATTTCTCAAGGCGTATACGCGGATTTTGAATACTGAAACTAGCGCTGCAACCGAGACCACGAAAATCCATCCCGCGCGCAGGCTCGGATGCATTATGAAGTGGACGACAGTGGCGATGACGGAGATGCCGAAGACTGGAATGGCAAAAAAGTGAAACAACGGATCGAAACGGGCGTGATTGGCAAACGATTGCGGCTGCTTCTCAGCCATGACGCGGGCTCCTTTGCGCGAGTCTCTCCGTGGACCATTTCCGAAGTGGACCTGCAGGGAGGAGCAAGTGTAACAAAGCGGGTCAAGAATTGCTGATTCGGACGGTCGATTGCTGTACGGTCGAAGCCGAGGATCGTTTGCAGTTCAGGATCCGGACGTCGGCAACCTCCTCCAAAATTCGTATAATCCTCTGCCGAGGTGGGTTCCATGCGCCGAATGAGTTGGATTACACTGCTGTTGCTGCTCTCTGCCCTGGCTCGAGCGCAGGCACCCGCGGTAGGCGACTACACGAAGCTGGCGGTCCAGAGCGATTATGTCGTGCGCGACTTCAAGTTCCACACCGGCGAAAAGCTAGCCGAGCTGCGTCAGCACTACGCTGCCTGGGGCACACCCCGGCACAACGCTGCCGGAGAAATCACAAACGCCGTGCTGCTGTTGCACGGAACTTTGGGCGATGGAATCAGTTGGGGACACGCTTATACGTCGAGTTCAAACCTGCACCCCCTGCTGGGCCCGGGCGCTGCGCTCGACACCGGCGAATATTACGTCATCGCTCCCGATACCATCGGCTCGGGCAAGTCGTCGCGGCCAAGTGACGGGTTGCGCATGAAGTTCCCGCACTACAACCTCGAAGACATCGTGTCGGCTGAGCGCCTGCTCGTGGAGCATGTGGGCGTGAAGCACCTAATCGCGGTGCTGGGCGCCTCCATGGGCGGACGCCAGACCTGGCAATGGGGCGTGCAGTATCCCGAATTCATGGATGCGCTGGTGCCCATGATCTCTTCTCCCTTCCCGAATGTCGGCCGGCGCGGCGTGATTGACTTCCTGCCGGAGGCCATCATCAAGGCGGATCCTGGATGGAAAGACGGCAACTATGACAAGGATCCCGAGGGTGCGCGGCTTGCTGACCTGACTTATTCAATCTTTCTGCGCACCCCGTCACTGCTCCAGGACCAGCTGCCCACGCGCCAAGCCACGGAGAAGTGGGTCGGGGAAGGGCGCGGTTCGTTCGGGTGGCCAGACGCGAATGACTTCATCTACATGATGGAACTGAGCAACGGCTTTGACGCCTGGTCGCAGCTCGACCGTATTCACTGTCCGGTGCTGATCATCAATATGGCGGGTGACAACATGGTGCCGGTCGAACTCCATCACGCGGAGAAAGTCTTAGCTCGGCTGAAGAACGCGACGTACTTGGAAGTAAAACAAGATGCGGAATACGGCCACGGAGCGCTCGGCCGCACAGTGAACATATGGGGACCGAAGTTGCGGGAGTGGTTGCTGGGAGTGCGAGCGGTGGGAAAATAAGCCGAACTCGGCTTAGAATCCGGCAAGCTAGTGGCCGATATCAAGACGAACCATGAACGCCATTCAAGTCCAGCAAGCCGGCGGCCCCGAGACCATGGAGTTGGTTGGCCTGCCCATTCCTCAACCTAAGCTGAACCAGGCGGTGGTGAAGCTGGCGGCGTCGGGCGTCAATTTTGTTGATGTTTATTTTCGCGAAGGCCGTTATAAAGCGCCGTTACCATTGGTCTTGGGTCAGGAGGGCGCGGGAGTAATCACCGCGGTCGGGGTGGAAGTGAAATCGGTTAAGCCGGGCGACCGCGTGGCCTGGGCCGGCCTGCTCGGGTCTTATGCCGAGTATGCCGCCATGCCCGCCGACCGCTTGGTGCCGATTCCGCAGGGAGTGACCGAGCAGCAAGCCGCTGCCGCCATGGTGCAAGGCATGACGGCACACTACCTGTCGCACGACACGTATCCGTTGAAGCGCGGCGAGACTGCGCTAGTGCACGCCGCGGCTGGCGGTGTGGGGTTGCTGTTGGTGCAGATGGCCCACAATATCGGAGCACGTGTGATCGGGACGGTTTCGACCGGCGAAAAAGCCAAGCTCGCGCGTGAGGCAGGAGCCGACGAGGTCATGCTCTACACGCAGTCTGACTTTGAAGCCGAGACCAAGCGCCTGACCAGCGGCGAGGGGGTAGATGTGGTCTACGACTCGGTTGGCAAAACTACATTTGAAAAAGGACTCAACCTGTTGCGGCCTCGCGGAATGATGGTGCTGTTTGGCGGATCGAGCGGCGCCGTGCCACCGTTCGACTTGATCGTTTTGTCGCAAAAGGGATCGCTGTATGTGACGCGTCCCACGCTCGTGACTTACATTGCCACACGTGAAGAGCTGTTGGCGCGGTCGAGCGCCGTATTTGGAATGATTGCCGCCGGGAAACTCAAGCTGCGCATTCAGCACACCTATCCGCTGGCTCAAGCGCAGCAAGCGCATCGGGACCTGGAAGGGCGCAAGACGACTGGGAAGCTGCTGCTGATTCCCTAGCGAGTGGTTTCCGTCCCTGGTACAAGATCCACCCGATTATCACCGGAGCAACCTGACCGTAGACTGAGAACCGCTCCCACGGTTCTTTAGTCATGCCAGTCTGTCCCAGTCGCGCGAAAAATCGTATGCGAGTTCATCGTCCGAGTGGCTGAAGTTGTCAGCCGTCCGAGGTTCGGGGCACGCGGATCGCTTTGCTGTTCCTCATGCTCTTAACTCTCTTTCCTCTCGGCCAAGCGCAGCAAGTCAAACAGCCGTCGAAGTCCGCGAAGAATACGAACCGCCAAAGCCTCGTAGCTCGTGGGAAATATATTGTGGAGGGAGTTGCAATGTGTGGCCAGTGCCACAGCCCGCGCGATAGCGCTGGGGTCCCCGACCGCAGCCGATGGCTGCAAGGCGCACACGTCTAGTGTCAGCGCAACCCATGGCAGAGTGGCCGCTTCAGGCGCCGCGAATTGCAGGCACGCCACCCGGCAACGACGCCGCACTGGTCACTCTCCTCACCACCGGAATCTGGCGCGACGGGAAGCCTCTGCGGCCACCCATGCCCCAATTTCACATGACCCGCGAAGACGCCGCTTCGGTGGTGGCTTACCTGAAATCGCTTGGGGCGGGGGCCACAGTAGTGCCGATCCGAGGACAGGACTTCGTCTCAAACGATGTGCAGCGTCGGAAAATCGCCTTGCTAGCGGCTGGCATCAAACGTCCTCAAACGATCTGCGCGCTGCAGCGCATGCGCGGCAATCACAAAATCCCCTAACAGTCGATTGCCTGACCACCCTCCGCCAGAGCGTAGACGGCGTTCCACGTAGGCGGAGAAGGTCTCGGCCGCCTGCAGCCATACTTCCTTGTCGAGTTCGAAGTCTAGGATGGCGTTCGTATCGGCAAGAAATTCGTCTACGAATCGCTGACTCACCGAGGGATGCGCCAACAACTGGGCATAAACGGGCGCGCAAATCACTGCTCCCCTGCGGGCATGGGCTTGGGCGAGTTGATTGGATACGCGCGAGGCCGACGGTTCGCGCGACCTAAGCGGATTGCTTAGCGCGCACGTAGTGCGCTGCGTAGGGTGGGGCTTCGTATTGGGGATCGAGTCGCGGATCGTTGATAGGCGGACGCGACACCGTTTCCAGCGGTACGACGCCTGCCCAGGTGGGAAACGAGTAATCATCTTCATCATCGATAGGCGGGCCGGTACGCACCTTGGCAGAGAATTCTTCGATGGGGACACGCGTCACGAGTGTGGCTTTGAGTTCTCGTTCATTGGGCTGGCGAGCGTCCGCCCAACGGCCGGGAATAATGTGCTCGGAGAGCAGGCGTAGCGCCTCAACTTTTTCTAAAGGATCATCCACCGTCGTAGCCTTGCCCAAAATGACGACCGATCGGTAATTCATGGAATGATTGAATATCGAGCGAGCGAGCACGAGTCCGTCGAGCAGGGTGACGGTGACGCAGACGGGCACGCCTTCTTTCATCTGACGCAACATGCGGCTGGCCGCGGAACCATGGATGTAGAGGCGATCGCCTTTGCGTCCGTAAGAAGTGGGGATAACAAACGGCTGGCCGTCGGCGACGAAACCAACGTGGCACAGGAAACCTTCGTCGAGAATGCGATAGGCGGTTTCGCGATCATAGACGCCGCGCTCGGCTTCGCGGACGAGACGAGTCCGCGGAGTGGGCATTTGGGTTTGGGACATGAGGGAACAACTCCGGCAAGCGCCAAGGATGGGTGAAGAAAAAGTGTAGCAGGGAATTAGCCGCTCGGCGTTATGCTTCCGATGCCACTGGGGAGGAACGCTCTACACTAACTGTCCCATCCCAGCCTGATTCGGAGCATAACCGATTCAACCCAGCCACTGCGGATTCTGGTACGTGCCGTCGAAGTCGTGCGCAGTCTTGTAGCGTTCGAACTCGCCCTTGGCGGCCGCCGCGGCGGTCTTCGCGAGCAAACTGGTGACTTCGGTCTCGCGCAACGGCCTGAAGCTGCGCGCAGCATCGAGCGCTTGCTGAAGAATCTTCAGCGAATCACATCCAGTAATCACCACGCTCGTGGGCAGGTTCATGGCGTAATGCAGGCACTCAACCGGCGTTGCAGTCTTGCTGTTTAGAATTTGCTTGTCGCCCATTGGCTTCATCCCCAGCACTCCGATGCCATGCTTGACCAGAACCGGCAAGACTTTCTTTTCAAAGCTGTTGTAGTGTGCGTCCATCACGTTGAGTGGCATTTGTACCGCGTCAAAGGTGAACTGACGGGCAAAACCGGTCTCAAGCATTTTGAGGTGAATGTCCGGACTCTTGTGCCCGGTGAAGCCGATGTAGCGGATCTTGCCCTCCTTCTTGGCCTTCAGCACAGCTTCCATCCCACCGCCCGCTCGGAAGATGCGTGCGGGATCGCTTTCGCGAATTACCTCGTGAAATTGCAACAGGTCGATGTGATCGGTCTGCAGCCGGCCAAGGGACTCATTCAGCTGCTGGGCGGCGGCCTTCTTAGTCTGGCCATCGATCTTGGTCATCAGGAACGCCTTCTGACGGTAACCGTCGCGCAGCGCCTTGCCCATGCGAATCTCGCTCTGCCCATTGTTATAGTCCCAGCAGTTGTCCAGGAAGTTGATGCCGGAATCGAGCGCCGTGCGGATGATGCGAATGCTCTCCTGCTCATCGGACTGCATGCCGATGTGGTAGCCGCCGAGGCCCACGATCGAAACTTTCTCGCCGGAACGGCCAAGCGTACGAGTGGGAATGGAAGCATCGGCGGCGTGCGCGAGTTTCTTGTTCAGTGACGTTATGACTGTGGTGGCGGCTGCACTCTTAAGAAATGATCTGCGATCCATAGGGGGACTCCATAAGTCTGAGAGCGGCGAAAGGGGGACAAGGTTGCAATAACTTTTTGGCGGTGATTCCGGAAATGCGGAAGACGAGATTTCGTTAGGGCGCCTGGATTCCACGGTGTACGCAGAATCCAGAACCAGGGCGCCAGATGGGCGCCGTCCTACCAGTTGATCTTCAGCGCGAACTGGAACTGCCGTGCATCATAAGCGGATGTAGCCTGGCCCGCATTGGTAAACAGCGGACTGACGGCCGCGACATTGTACCGGTTGGCGATATTGAACATGTCGGCGATCAGATCCATGTTGAAGCGCTCACCAAAATAGATGCGCTTGGCAACGCGCAGGTCGTCGAAGACGGTCCATGGACTGACCCCAGCGTTGCGGCCCAGGTTGCCGTCGAGAGAAAGCAAGGTTCCGTTGAAGTCCGCCGGACAAACTTCCTGCAGCACACCACTCGCTGAATACTTAGATGGCACTGCCGGGAATGAGCTTCCGCAACTGGTATTCGCGAACGTGTTGGGTCGTCCCGTAAGGGAAGATAACTGCAAATTGTCTCCATTGCCGGTGATGATGTTGAACGGCCTCCCGGAGGCGAACTCGATCAGAGGAGCAAAGGTCCAGTCGCTGAAAATCCTACCGGCGAATCCGCTTCCTAGTTTGCCGGTTTGATAGATGCCACTGAGTACAAAACGATGGCGCTGGTCGAACAGAGACGTGGAACGGTCCAGTGCAGGAAAGTAGCTATCCTGTGGCGTGAGCGTGGACTGCAGGTCGGTCGAGTCATCAATAGCGTGCGACCAGGTATAGGATGCGAGGAATTCGTAATGACTGCGGAAACGCTTGCGCAAGTTGGCGCTGAAACCATGGTAGATGGAACTTCCATTGGAGTAGTTGGCGTCCATGTCCCCGAAAGGAACGCAGTTAGCCAGGCTGACACCGGGATTACAACCAGCGTTGAGCCCTTCAGTCTGCAGAACAGTATTTGCCAAACCGACGCACGCAGTCCCACCCTGGGCGATCACGGCTTCGGCGACAGACGGGTTTAGGCCACCAGGGCGGAAAAAATTCACCAGAGCCGCCGGGACATACGGTCCCCGGGAGCCGATCCCACAACCGCTCACAAGGAATGGACTGTCAGTTGGCTGGTTGACTCCGGCTGCGACGGCCGCACTCAGATTGTTGAGCATCAAATCGCCACGGATGGTGTGGGCATTGATGGGACGGTTCAGGTGTCGCCCACCGTTAAAGTTGTAGGCCAGGCTTAACGCGAACCCATCACCGAGGTCGCGCTCGACGCTGAGATTTGCTTGTTGGGAATAAGCGTAGACGAAATTCTTGGCTTGCGGATAACCGAAGGGCTGAAAGGCGAGCGGGAAACCTGCCGTGATGTAGTTTTGGTTGAGGAATAACGACTGAGGAAAGTTAAGCGATTGGAACTGCTGCTGATTTGGCAAATAGCCCAACGCCGGAACCAAAGCCGATGGGCCGGGTGCGCATTGTGCTGTGGTGACCAGTCCCTGAAAGATTGGAATTCCATTCAGGTTGGCCGGATTGCCTGGCCCGGCCGTACACGCCTCGGTGCCGGGGAAGGCTAATTGGCCGCTGGTGGAACCATCCGAGGCGTCTCCCAAGAAGTACAGACCTAACAAAGGATGATCGTAAAACATGCCGTAGGAGGCACGGACGACGGTCTTGCCGTCCCCCTTCGGATCCCACGCCATACCAATCCGAGGCTGGATGTTGTTTTTGTCAGTCTGAATGCCTTTTTGCAATCCCAGATAGTTATAGCCCGTAAGCGCAAGGGCGGTGGGTGGTTTGAACTTCGGAGGAATCTCGACGTCGTAGCGAAGGCCGTAGTTCAGGGTGAAGTTCGGACGGATGCGCCACGAGTCTTGCCAAAAAAATCCAATAGGAATGTTATGGAACGAATCGCTGGGGCTGCCGAGACCCTGAATAAAATCGGCGGGGATGCCCGCGCCGTAAGCCTGCACTGCGTTGAGGACAGGAAAAGGGGATGGGAAGGCAGCGACGGAGCCGAAGTCATACACGCCGCCATAGTTCACGGTGAAGGTGGCGCTGATAGGAAGATAATTGAAATCTCCTCCGAACTTCGTGTCGTGGCGACCGATGCTCCAGGAAAAATTGTCGGTGAACTGATAGCGCTTCTCGACCCGCTGTATGTAGGAATACGGCTCGCGACCGAAGAACGCGAAACCGGGTATGTTCACGGCGGGGTCAGCTCCTCCCGGAATCGCGGTGTTGTAGAAGTAAGAAAGCCCGCGGCGGGCGTACTGAAAGCGAAATTCGTTCACCTTGTTGTTGCCGATCGTCCAGCTGTCCTGCGCCACTCCCGCAACGTCCCGATAGGTTTGCTGAGAGGTCCGCGAATAAGCGTTCTGCCCGAATGGCTGGTCTTGGCCGCCAACTTCAATGCCCGTGACCGTGCTGGGGCTAACATTGGCGCGCAGCATAAGGCGATTGTTGGCGCTGATGTTGTGATCAAGACGCAGCGAATAAAGACTGGTGCCCTCAAAAACGGGGAAGTTTCCTTCTTGCGATGCCAAAGCCTGGTAGGAAGCAGGCACAAAGCACGGCGGTGTCGAGCAGGTCGTGGGAAAACCGCTGATTCCCGCTATACCGGTGAGTGCCTGCGGCCAAGCTCCGTTGACCGCCATGCCGGAAGACGCGCCCACGAGGAATTCATAACTCGGCACGCTGGGAGCAATGGCACCGAACGTAGTCGGGTCTTGTATGGCCAGCTGTTGAAGTTTAGGACCCAGGAACCTTGCCTGATCACTGGTCACCTGAATTGTGCCAAACGGAAGAGGCAACAGTCCTCCCGCCGTGGTAGCCGTATCGAATGGCACCAAGTCGAAGTTGTTCCGCCCAATGCTGGAAAACCCGGTCTCATGCCGCCGCGTAAGCTCGTAAGAAAAGTAGTAGTAGGTCTTGTCCTTCTTGATCGGTCCACCGAAGGCAACACCGCCTTGCACACGCGTGTAGGCGGGCTTTGAACAAGGCGGATTTTGGCAAACCGCAAATGGGTTCACCGCCTGGAAATTCCTATTGCGCAAATAGCCGAAAATGTCACCGTGAAAGTCGTTCGACCCCGACCGCGTGATGATATTCACGACGCCGCCGGAGGCGCGGCCATACTCCGAAGCGTAACTGTTGGTGATGATCTGAAATTCTTGCACCGCCTCTTGCGAGACGGTCGAGCGCACGCCGTTCACTGAGTTATCCGTCGCGTCGGCTCCATCCACGTTCACCAGATTCGACCGCGCCCGCTGCCCGCTCATGTTAAGTCCCGACGTCGGAGCCGCTCCCGTGTTGGGCGCGTTATCGCGAACCACCTGCGAATCGGTCAGCGTGAAGTTGATGTAGTTGCGGCCGTTGATGGGCAGATTATCGATGCGGCGTTGGCCAATGGTGTCAGTCGTAGAAGTCCGCGAGGTCTCGACCAATTCCGTCTCGGAGCTCACCGTCACTACTTCCTTGCTGCCGGCTATCGAGAGCGTCACCGGCAGCTCGGCCATCTCGCCGACCGTAACCGCAAGGTCGGTCGTCTCGGTCTTAGCGAAGCCGGGCGCATCCACAGTAACGGTGTAGGTTCCCGGCGGCAGCAGACGCACACTGTATCCGCCCACGCCATCGCCGGTGCTGCCACGCTCAAGCCCTTTGGCTTGATCTTTGACCGTGACAGTCGCGTTCGTGACCAGATTGCCTTTGGGATCTTTCACGGTCACGTGCAAGTCGCCGGTGGCCGAGCCACCCTGCCCGAAGGCGAGCGCAGAGAGCAGCAGGGCGAATGAGACAGAAACGGCCTTCACCATACGGATCATAGAGTCTCCATGGAGCACGCCAATGCGACAGGGCTCGCACCGGAAACAACTCCGACGGCTGTCGAAGTAAGTACAAGCATGTTGGAAGGAAAAGGTCCCGCAGGTTTGTATATCAAAAAGGCGGCCGAAGGCAAGAAGGATCGGGGGGCGGGAACGAGTTGGTTATCTCCGAACCGACTTCACTTGCGGTGATGGGCGCCAAGATTGCATCATCGCAAAGCAGCCGACAAGCGCACCGGGACCGTCGGATTCTGCAGTCTGCCCAGAAGCATCGCTGAACCGTTCAGATGCTCGTAGCCGTCGGCGACACGCGAGGCGGCGAGACCGGAGTTCGGCCAAGCCATCGCCACATAAATCTTCGCCAGTGACAGGGAGGCGTTGCGGCGCAGAAGGACCGCCTCACTTACCAATTGCTGCGCAGCCTGCACCGCGCGGGCATCGGAGCTGGCCAGAGCAGCGTGACCAATCCGCATGAGGACGTCAGCATTTCTTCCGGCCGCTTTGACATAGGCAGCCATAGCCAGCAATCGCTGCCGGCGGACCTGACGAAACTGTGGCGGTGGCAAGCGCAGCCGCAAGTAGTCGTCTTCAGCGGGATCCACGAGGTTGCGAAATGCTTCCACGTCGATGGGCTGGATGCGGGCGCCAAGTCCGGCAGTTCGCGAAGTTTGAAGGCTTCGTGATATCGCGATCTGCAGGATGATTGCCAGCGCGATGGCGGCGGCAGTGACGATAAAGAGGGCGAGAGTCATTGTTGAAGTAAGCGCTCCAGTTCCCGGTTCCAGACTTCGAGGTTGTGCTCGGGCAGCCGAACCGCGGACTTAGTGGTAGCCTTTTGGGGGACAAGAAGATAGTAAAACCACACCAAGACGCAGGCATGGAAAGTGGCCAGGTTGACGAAATCGAGAAGATAGCGCCGCTCCGCTAACCCCCCATTGGCCATTACCGCCCAAGTGGCAAGATGGATACAAGACGAGACACCCAGTCCGAGAGCAATCCCAAACGCCGCTCGGTTCCACGTTAGTCTGAAGTAGGCCGCAAACACGAAGAGAAACAAGACAAGTCCACACTCAATCATATAAACCGCCTGCTGAAGAATGTGGGAAGCCGGAATGAGCCAATGAGGGTTGTCAATTGGCGCATACGCGGCAGTCACCGCGGCGACGATGACCAGCAAAACCCCTGTCCAGCGGACTAGGAGCTTGGCCAGCCGTGCAAGGCTGGGATAGGACCGGAAAACATTAGTGAAGATCTCGGAGACCAGCACAAACGTTACCAGAGTCTCCACCAGCAAGCTCAGCCAGTAAGCTCTCCAGAAGTTTTCAGGCGTTACGGATGGCAGAATGTCGAGGGGATATAGAATAGCCCACTGAACGGCTTCGAAGAGCGCATAAATCCAGAAAACAGGGAAACGCTTATGCAGTCCTCGCCGCCACATCAGTGCGGCCAGGACTGCCAACAGCAAATTCGGCGCGATCCAAAGATAGTGCCAAAAAAGTGAGTGTGGCCGCAGCATAGTCGTAGCAGGGCACTATACCGCGACTCGCCGCGCGCGGCAATGTCGATTGGGCTCGTGTTCGTTTTTCGTAAGTTTACCCGGCAATTACGGCTTGCACCACGTGCCCCCGCAACTGGTGCCGCCTGGGGTGTCAGCATTTGCGATGGTAGGAATCAAAAACGTGTTAACGAACAATACGGCAGCACCCAGGATGAGCAGGATTCTTTTCACGGTATTTTTCTCCTTGTCGGAAAAACTGGTCCGTGATATTTTCATGAGCGCCCTTTGGGCGGTAAAAAGTTTTTGAACCGTCGAAATTCCGGAATTCGTAACAGAGGGCGTTCGTAGTCCCGGTGTTCGTAGCCAATGACGCTTAAATCAGCTTTGCAGGATCTGCGAGAAACCACGCTGGCCGCCGTTTCGGGCCTGCTGGCAAAATTGGCGTATCTAGCCTCTTTGCGGGACCGCGAGGGCGGCTATCGGCACTGGGGTATGTCGCTGGTGCATGGCCCCGAGCCGTCAGATCGGGCTCTGAAAGCGGCGCATGGCGAGGTGCTTAGCCGCGTTCTTAGGACTCCACTAAATTCATTGCTAGAAGATTTGCGAGAGTCCAGCCAGGAGAGCGGAGTCTCCTCGGAAACATATGTTCAGGGGATGTGCGGGCAATTGAATGAATTGCTGCCAGCCCAGCAGGACGAGGCCTCCGTCCGTCATCTTAATTCAGTGCTGGTGGCGCTTTCGTCGCTGGAGAAGTCTCAAGAGCGCGCCACTCGGTCAACTTCATAGCCACTCCCACGACCTGCCCTAGGACTTCCGCTTCTTGCGGATGTTTCAAAATCCTGACCGGAACCGGGGACAACGGATGTGGCTGCAGGATGATGTCATCGCGCCGCATGCCGCACCAGCAGCAGGTGTGGCCGTCCCGAGTCTCGACGAAGTAAATGGGTCGTTCGTACTCCGACCGCCACGCTCCTTCCACCACCTTGTTTTTCGCTTCATCCACTTGAACAAAACTGCCGGGCGGCAGCAGGGGAAACATGGTGAAATCCTGGTTCCCAATGTAGCCGTATGTAAAGTCGCTGTTCGCGAACTGAGACAGATAAGCCAACGGAACTAATCCCCACTGCTCCACCATGCGCCCGAGATTCGTAGTGCGCCGTTCGTCAAAGGCAGGATCCATGCGGGTCGGCACCTGCACCGCGGCTAGCCCCGAAAGCACGTCCGAGATGTGCGATCTGGGCGGCGTGACCATGCCCAGGTCGGCTGCCATGTTGTTCATGTCAACCCCGTACCAGGCCAATAGTTCCCGCAGATCGCGGCGATAGATTACCGACAGGGTATAAAGACGAAAAATGCTGGGCAGAATTCCTTTAGTCTCGACATCAGACAAACGGCTGGGCGGAATGGAGAACTCTTCATTGCGATACTTCTCGGCGATGCGCGCACTGGAAGTTTCGACGTCACGCATGGTGAGCCCAAGCTTCTCTCGCAAGGTACGAAGGTTCTTTCCGGCAGCCGGGAGCATGCTAAGTGCCTCCTGAGAGAGTGGGGGACATCATATCAAGCCTTTCAGTAGTTGTGTGCATTTGTGCAAATGTTAATATTCTGGATACCTGTTACGATTTCCGAACTTGCTTTTTACCCTTGCCCTGTCAGGCGACCCTAGCATGCCGTCCACCAAAGCAATTGCGGCCAGCGCCGGGCTTGGGGCTGTGGATTTTCTGTGTCTGTTCGGAATTCGTAACAAGAATCGAAAAAAGCAACTCCGAACCGAGGACGCAATTCTCCGCGTTTTATTCGGGTTTTCGTAGCCAGGCCGACTATTGCTTTCCCGCCTTAGGAATTTCACTCAGCCAGAACGACAACGGAACTGCCAGTACTGCTCACCAAAAATGACAATTGTCAGGCCGCCTGCATGATAATCCGCACTGGTGCGTTCGGAGAGGTTCCATGATGATGCCATCTCGGGGTGGGAACAAGTTCCAGGACAGATTGCAACGGGAGAGCAGAAAATGATCGCAACCCTTGAAAAAATAAGGAGCACACCGAGCTCAACTGTAACCCGCGACATTGCTAGCCTCGCGGCGGTGAGCAAGAACTACGGCCAAGTGCCTGCGCTCCGGGGTGTGAACTTTGCCGTGCATGCCGGCGAACTCGTAGCTCTTGTTGGCCCTAACGGCGCGGGCAAAACCACCGCCGTGAAATTGCTGCTCGGACTAATGCAGCCCAGTGCCGGCAGAGTCCGCGTTTTCGGCGGAGATCCCACCAATCCTCAGAACCGCATGCGCGTGGGCGCGATGTTGCAGGTGGGGCGTGTGCCGGAAACGCTGCGCGTGCGTGAACATATTGATTTGTTCTCCAGCTACTATCTCAAGCCCCTGCCGCTCGCTGAGGTGCTAGCCGGCGCCGGGCTCGAAAAGCTGGCGGAGCGTAAGTTTGGAGATCTTTCCGGCGGGCAGAGACAGCGTGTCTTGTTCGCGCTCGCGATCTGCGGTGATCCCGATCTGTTGTTTCTAGACGAGCCCACAGTCGGTCTCGACGTGGAGAGTCGGCGAATGTTGTGGGACGAGATACGGCGCATGGTGGAGCGGGGCAAGACCGTTCTGCTCACCACGCACCACCTTGAGGAGGCCGACGCGCTGGCCGATCGCGTCGCGGTCATCAACCGTGGTGAGATCATCGCCCAAGGCACGCCAGCGGAAATCAAAGCCAAGACCAGTGGCAAGCGCATCCGCTGCATTACCGGGCTCGGCTTGACCAGTCTGCGTCAGATTCCAGGGGTGGTTGAAGTGCGGGAGGATCGCGAGGCAGTCGAGATTCACTCCGGCGAAGCGGAGTCCGTTGTTCGGGAGTTGCTCACACTCGACCCGTTGCTCTCAGGTCTGGAGATCTCCAGCGCCGGGCTGGAAGAAGCCTTCCTGGCTTTGACCAAAGACAGCAGCATGAGTGCCGCTCCACAGAATTAGCCAGAACTTAATAGGCGCAACGATCTGCGCGGAGGAAAATGCTATGAGTGCTGCCTCAACGCCACTATACAACGCCCTGCCCCAGCGTTCGCCGGGTCACACCCTGACCATCTACCTGAAAGAAGCGAAGTACGAGTTTCTGAAGAACCTTCGCCTGCGCGTCTACACCCTATCGGTGCTCAGCTTCCCTCTGATGTTCTACGTGCTGTTTGGGCTGGTGCTCAATGCCAGGGAATCGATTGGGGGCACAACCATTCCGACCTACCTGATGGCAACGTACGGCACGTTTGGAGTGATGGGGGCGTCGTTGTTTGGGACGGCGGCAGGGTTGGCCGCCGATCGCGGACTTGGCTGGCTGCAGGTGAAGCGCGCCAGCCCCATGCCGCCCTTTGCCTATTTCGCCGCGAAAGTCGTCTTGAGTATGATTTTCAGTGCGATCGTGGTGTCGTTGCTCATGTTGCTCGGCTTTGCTTTCGGGGGAGTACGGCTACCGCTTGCCAATCTCGCTAAGCTGTTGGGAACGCTGGTGGCAGGCTCGCTTCCTTTCTCTGCATTGGGTTTGGCGGTTGGCTATTTTGCCGGACCAAACTCCGCGCCCCCCGTCATTAACCTGATTTATCTCCCCATGTCGTTCTGCAGCGGGCTATGGGTTCCCTATATGTTCCTGCCCAAAATGGTGCGGCAGATCGCGCTGGTACTGCCGCCTTACCATCTTTCACAACTCGCGCTGGGAGTCGTCGGAGGCGGGCGCCATGAATCCGCCGCCACGCATTGGGAAGTTTTGCTGGCCTTGACTCTCATTTGCCTCGGAGTCGCCCGCATCGGGTTCCAACGTGACCAGGGAAAACTATATGGATGAGATGCGTACTTTTGCAGAGGAAGATTCTATGAGTCGGGAATCGAAGAAGTCCGCGAGTCGGGCAATTGTCCTTGTGCTGTTAGGCTTACTAGCATTTTACGGCGGCACTCGCTGGCTGCTCGTTCTGATCCCGGTGGCGCTGATGATTTGGGGAATTGCGGGACCAGCGGCGCGTGCTGGGCGTCATTGACGATAGTGATAAGTTGAGTACGGAGTGATTTCGTGAGGCTTTTGCCCAAGAACAGCGAATACGTCTGGGCGCTCTATTCCGTCCTGTATTTCGGCTTCTTCTTGATTGATCCGATCGCTGGCCACTTCGGCCCGCGACAGTGGTTTTTCACGATTCTCGGAACGGTCGTATTCCTGTTTCTTTATTTCGGAATATTCTGGGTCGGCCGGCGCCAGGCACTGATGCACATTGCCGCCATGGTGCTGCTGGGGGCGGCGTATGCCAGGTACAACGGCGGCTCAACCACGTTCTTTATTTTCGCCGCTGCCTGCGCGCCATTTATCGTCACCACCGAGTTGGACGCGGTCAAGATCCTTCTGGCGGTGGAAGCCGCTGCCGGATTGACGTGGTGGGCCCTCCATCTCAACGGGTGGTTTCTCTTGTTTGCCTGCGGCCTCTCCTTCGTGGTGGGCGCCAGCAATATCCACTTCGCTCAGCGCAACCGCACCAACAAGAAGTTAATCCGTGCCCAGGAAGAAATTGAACATCTCGCAACCGTCGCCGAGCGTGAGCGCATCGCTCGCGACCTTCACGACGTGCTCGGGCACACGCTCTCCGTCATCATTCTTAAGTCTGAACTCGCGGGCAAGCTGATGGAGCGCGACCCGGCACGCGCGGGAAAAGAAATATGCGAAGTCGAACAGATTTCACGCAAGGCGTTGTCCGACGTCCGCGACGCAATTCGCGGCTATCGTTCCCACGGGCTGGCGGCGGAACTGGCTCAGGCGAAATCTACTCTTGAAACAGCCGGGCTCGCCGTTCAATGCGATGCCGCAAGCACGCTGAAAATCCCGGCTGTGCAGGAAAGCGTTCTGTCACTTGCCGTGCGCGAAGCTGTGACCAATGTCGTACGGCACGCCCACGCTCGCACCTGTCAAATGCGGTTGGAGCAGCGGAATGGATCATGCCGACTTGAAATCCACGATGATGGTCGAGGCGGCTTCCAAACCGAAGGCAACGGACTGCGCGGCATGCGCGAACGCGTCGAGATGCTCGGGGGCACGCTCCACCGCGAAACCGCAGCGGGCACAAAAATAACCATCACGCTGCCTCTCATAACGGAAATTTCACCCGAGAAGGAAAACTGTCCCAGCTAATGCCTTCCCTCAAAGAGAACCGCAAGACGATCCGTGTGGTCCTCGCCGAAGATCAGGGCATGGTGCTGGGGGCGCTCGCTGCGCTGCTCGAAATCGAAGGCGACATCAAGGTGACGGCCAAAGCCCGCAACGGCAAAGAAGCACTCGAGGCCGTGCTCACGCACAAGCCAGACGTCTTCATCACCGACATCGAAATGCCGCTGATGAGCGGACTCGACGTGGCCGCAGAACTCAAACGTCGCCGCACCGGGACGCGCGTCGTGATCGTCACGACTTTTGCCCGCGCCGGTTACCTGCGTCGCGCTTTGGAGGCAGGCGCGAACGGATATTTGCTCAAAGACATGCCAGCCGAAGAGCTCGCCGAAGCTGTAAGACGAGTCCATCAAGGTCTGCGCGTGATTCACCCCGAATTAGCCACCGAAGCGTGGGGAGAAATCGATCCCCTTACTGACCGCGAGCGTCAGGTGCTGCGCCTGGCTGGCGAGGGCATGTCCAGCGGAGATATCGCTGCCGAATTAAGCCTCTCCGAAGGTACAGTGAGGAATTATCTCTCCGAAGCCATCAGCAAGATGGGAGCAGGAAATCGAGTAGAAGCCGCGCGAATGGCCCGCACCAAAGGATGGCTGTAGCAGTTTTTTCAGCCGGATTGGAAGTGGAACATTCCGATCGCTGCAAAAGTAAGACCGACCGCAAACAAAATCCAGCGTGCCGACCGCCAAAGTTGGCGAAAGCCAGACATCGGCGCAAAAATGTCGACAAGGTAGGCCGCGCAATACGCGACGTTGGCCACGACCGCCAAAAGAAACAAAACCAGAATGGAGTCCGTGGTCAAGCCTTGCTTCGAAGCCGGGTATGCTGTCACCAAATATGCTACAACCACAGCCGCGAGGGCCAGGTTACAGATTACCCGGCGCGGCTCCCAATACTGGATTGCTTCCGTGGCATATTCGCGCACTGAGAGGGGGCCATCGCCGTCAGTTTACTCCCTCTGGTGGCACCATCATCTGATTTTCGCGCTGGTTTTCGCGCTAGGATTGACGCTCGATGCCAACCTCTTCCCTCTTCTTTGTCTTCAAAGCCCAGGCCATGCGCGGGGTGTTGTGGGCGATGCCGAAGTGTCCGTGTGTGTCGAGCACGATGATCCCGCCATGTCCATTCACGCGCTCTTTCAAATAATTCATGGATTCCTGCGCTGCCCACTCCGGCAGGTTTCCAGCGGCAATGCGATCAGCGGTCCATTTTGCCAGCACCACCTTCATGATGGGCTCTCCCCATCCCGTTGTCGAAGCGGCGGCGCTTTCGTTATTCGCGTAGCAGCCGCAGCCAATTAGCGATGAATCGCCCAGCCGTCCGGGAGCCTTGTTGAGTGTGCCTCCAGTAGAAGTAGCCGCGGCGATATTGCCGTCGCGGTCAAGCGCAACGGCGCCGACGGTGTCGTGAGAAATCGCCGGTGCGAACAGATCGTCGCCTCCGCTCGAAGTCTGCGCCTGATACGCGCGCAGACGCTCAACCTCACGCGGGATAATCAGGTCTTCGTTCCTGCACAGCGCGACGCCGTGCTCGGCTGCGAAACGCTCCGCGCCTTCTCCGACGAAATAGACGTGCGGACTCTCACTCAGGATCTTGCGCGCTGCACGCACTGGATTTCGCAACCGTTCCACGCATCCAACTCCTCCAGCGCGCAGAGTGGCTCCATCCATGATGAGCGCGTCGAGTTGCACTTTGCCGTCGCGGTTGAGGAAGCTGCCGCGGCCGGCGTCGAAGGTCTCGTCATCTTCCATAATGACGACTGCTTCCTCGACCGCGTCTAGGGATGAGCCGCCGCGCTCGAGCACGCGCCATCCCGCAGCCAATGCATGGCGCACGCCGTTGATGTGCGCGTCGACCATATCGTCGGGCATAGCCCACGCGCCGCCGTGAATCACTAGAACGGGATCAGAAGGCAAGGAGCGTCCTCACAACTGACAAAAAGACGGGATAGTCTAGCACCATGGCTACTGCTACGGAATAACGGCGCGTGGGGACACATTTTCAAACGAGAATTTACGCGGCCTGGCTGGCTTTCGCGGCCACCGGCGGGTCCTGCGTGCGGGTCCAGGTATAGCGCATGCGATGGACCACCGTAATCGTGGACAGTACTGCGATTACCCAAAGCACAGGCGCCATACGGTTGAACAGTGCTCCGATGATCACCAGCACGAGGCGTTCAGGGCGTTCCATGAAGCCTACGCGGCAGGACCCGATCAGCGATTCGGCGCGGGCGCGGGTGTAACTGACCATGATGGCGCTTACCATGACGAAGGCAGTGAGCACGACATAAAAGAAACGGTCGCTGCGGGCGTAATAGACCAGCAGGCCGAGGAACTGAGAAGCATCGCTGTAGCGGTCGACCACAGAATCGAAAAATGCGCCGAAGCGGGTGACGCGATTGGTGGCGCGTGCCACTTCGCCATCGACCAGATCGAAAAAACCGGAAAAGATGATGACCAATCCGGCGTAGAAAAACATCCGCTTCTGATTTTCGGGTGTGGCAGAACCAAACAGGATTGCGGCCCAAGTATTTACCAACAGTCCCATGAACGTGAGCACGTTGGGATTAATGCGCGAGAGGGCCAGCCAGCGGACGATGGTCGCGAGCAATACTCCGCAGGCGCGGCCAAAGGCGCTGGTCCATGATCTGGCCGACGACCGCCTGACTGAGGGCGTGGTAGACGATGCGGCCATCAGGCTTTGGCCTCGCCATCTCCCCCTCGGTTCAGTCCGGTTCCGCTCAACTCAGCATCGTCGTGAATGGTGCGGAGGGTCAGAATCTCCATCTCCCGTTTGCCATTGGGAGTGACAAAGATGGCGGTTTCTCCGACTTTCTTATTGAGCAGGGCACGGCCGATGGGAGACGTGGTAGAAATCTTCCCGGCGGAGACGTCGGACTCCTCGCTGGTCACCAGCTTGTATTCGACTTCCTGATTCTTGGTATTGTCGAAGACCTTTACGGTTGAACCCAATCCCACTTTGTCGCGGGGGATGTTGTTCATGTTGACCATGGAGAGATCGGCGAGCCGTTTGCCGAGCTGGCGCACGCGCGCCTTGACGAATTCCTGGCGCTGCTTGGCCATGTGATATTCGGCATTCTCGCTCAGGTCTCCGAGGGCCGCGGCTTTCTTGATCTCTTTGGGCAACTCGTGGATCAGCTCGTGTTCGAGCGCGTCGATCTCTTCCTTTAGCTTCTTCTTGATGAGCTCAGTCATTGCTTATGGAATTATAAACCTCATCGCTTCTGGCTTCTGGCGTCTAGCTTCTAGCTTTTGGCTGGGAGCGGGGTATCGCTCCTGAGGCCCCACGAGATCGTGGCGCTGCACAATGCGATGAATCGTGTTGCGGGGCAATTGCACCCCCTCGCCCGCCAGCCGCACCTTGAGCTTGCGCGCGCCCCCAATCGGGATAGCGCAATCGCGCGCCGGGAGTGCAAAGGATGTCTCGGGACATTTCGTAAAGGAGGTCATGGAGCTGAACAAAATACGCGAAGGGTGGGGCATCATCAGTTGTGATCGCGCCAGGAAATATTAGAGACGAAGAGGGTGGGCCTGCCCGCCCTGATTCCTTCCGTAGGGACGGCTCCCATGCGTGGGGTACAAAAGTAACTCAGTCGAAACCCGGCGTGAATGACCGGATTTGTCGTTGCCGCATATTTTGGCATCCCGATTCGATCCCTGGGAGGCAGAGACCAACAGGATCAACCATCACGGACAGGGGTTGGTTTGGCAGCGAACCTGCAACTGAGAGGGCGACTGCCTCCCCCGAAATTTAAGGAGAAAAGCCATGGAGTGGACGCCGCGCCAGTATCCAAGGGTTAAGGCTGTTCTTCCGGTTGAACTGCACCGCGCAACCGTCACTGTGCCGTTGCGAGCACAGACGCAAGATATCTGCCTGGGCGGTCTGTACGTCGAAATGAGCTTTACTCAGAAGGTCTCAACGGATCTAGAAATTACCCTTTGGATTGGGGATACGAAGATCTCTGCCACCGGCGTGGTTGTCAGCAGTCATCCGTCGTTTGGCAATGGGATCAAATTCACCCACCTTCCCGATGAAAGCAAGGATCGGCTCCAACACTATTTAGAATCCATAAATCGTTCGAGTGTTGCGCGAAGCACGACACAAGGGCGCACAGCTTAGATCTCGCCCAGGCACCGAACCTTCAATCGCTAGTGCGTTCCGCAAACAATAGTGTTTTGCAACGGTACGGGCCCCTGGTTTCGACTGCGAAGGATCAGCAGGTTGCAGCCTCGCCCCCGGTGGAGTTTTTAGATGCAGTGATAGCACATGGGAACAGTGGCAATGAGGAACCGCCCCTACACGGCTCCCCATGCCAGTTATCCATAAGCGTCCAGCGCTATTTCATTTTTTGCTGGGCGATCCATTTGGCGGTGCGGGCTTCCAAAAGATCGAGGGGGAGGGTTCCGCCGTCGAGCATTTCGTCGTGGAATTTGCGGATGTCGAATTTGGGGCCCAATTCTTTTTGAGCGCGGTCGCGGAGTTCACGGATCTTTAGTTGGCCTAGCTTATAGCTGAGGGCTTGTGCGGGCCACGCGATGTAGCGGTCGGTCTCGGACTGGATGGTGGGCTCGTCCACGGCTTCGGACTTGCGAAAGAAGTCCACGACCTGGTCGCGGTTCCATCCTTTGGCGTGGATTCCGGTGTCGACGACCAGACGCACTGCGCGGAAAAGTTCGGAGGAGAGGCGGCCGTAGTCGGAGACGGGGTCCTGGTAGAAGCCGACCTCTTTGCCGAGTTGCTCGGCGTACAAGGCCCAGCCTTCGATGTAGGCGTTGAAACCGAGACCACGCAGGCGGAACTTGGGCAATCCGGCGAGCTGTTGCTGCACGGATAGCTGCAGGTGATGTCCGGGGATGCCTTCGTGATAGGCGATGGCCTCGTCGTTGATGAGCGAGCGCTCAGCGAAATTGGAGGTGGCGACGACGACGCGGCCGGGGCGCTTGCCGTCGGGAGTGCCGGTGACGTAGTGGGTGGCTGCGGCGGCTTGGAATGCGGGGATGGCTTCGACGGTGACTGGCGACTTGGGAAGCAAAGTGAAGAGCTCCGGGAGTTTGGGCTCCATCTGGGCGATGGAGTGGCGGAAGTCCTCGAGGATCTGCTCGGCGGAGGTGGGGATGTATTTGGAATTAGTTTTGAACGAGGCGCGAAATGAAGCGAGGTCGGCGAAGCCCTCTTTTTTTGCGATGGCAAGCATTTCGGCCTGGATGCGGTTGATCTCGCGCAAGCCGAGTTGGTGGATCTCGTCCGGACTCATGTGGGTGGTGGTGCGGGCGTAGATGTCGTTTTGATAGCGCTTTTCGCCGTTGGGCAGAGAGGTGACGGACAAAGTGGTGCGACCCTGGGGCGCGTATTCGGTGCGGAGGAAGGCGGCGAAAGTTTTATAGGCTGGGATGACGTCGGTGTTGACGGCGTCGGTGATCTGCTGGGTCAGGCGCTTCTGGTCTTCGGCGGAAATCTCTGCAGGGAACTTTTTTGTCGGAAGCAGAAAAGGGTCGGCGTCGATGATGCCCTGACACTGGATGGAGAGTTTCTCGATGAGGAAGCGGACGGGCATGAGCTTGTCTTTAATGCCGGCGCGAAGGACTTCGGTGGTCTGGGTGAGGACTCGGGGGATATGATGAAGACGGGAAATGTAGTCCTCGTAGTGCTTGAGGGAGTCGAGTGGGACCGAAAGCGGCAGGTCGGCGAGGCCGGTGTGGACGCCATTCTGCTGGTTAATTGGCATCTCGTACTCTTTGAGGTCGTAGTCGGCGATGCGCTGCCGGAGAACACGAATAAGGAGGTCGTGAGAGAGCTGGTCCTGGTCGGAGAACCCGGTGGTCGGGATAGCTTCGAGCCGAGTCAGGAAGGCCTCGTCGGTCTTGTGGAACTGGGCGATGGCATCGAGTGAGCGGTCGCCGAGCTTGTCGTTATATCGATAGTCACCGAAGGCGGTGGCGCGCTCGGGAAAGTTCCCCAGATCGGACTCGTACTGCTCGTCGAAAAGGGCGTTCTGGGCGGCGAGACGGTCGGCCACTGGTTTGAGGTTTTGAGCGAAAGCGGAAACAGCGAGGGCGACTAGAAAAAACAGGATCCGGGGTGGTCGCATAACGTATGCAGCGTAGCAGAAGGAAAGCTCGTTGCGCGAGGCAGGTTGGGTCATGCGCTGGCAAAGGCCGGGACACTCTCAGTTGTCGACTAGGCCCTACGGCCCGCGAAAGTTCATGAAAATTAATCCGAGTCGAATGCAGAATAGGAGAGGCTCGGAGCGGCGAGATTGAATTTTCAATGGAGAGGTTGAGGCTGTTCAGTTGTCTGATCCGGAGCGTGCGCGTTGAGCCGAATAATTGGGCGTTGTCGTCTCCCTCCGGTGGGAGCGGCGATAGCCTGTGACCCTGCTTAAGGAACTCTAGGCACGCTCTCCGCTCCCGCCAGGAGGAGACGATATGTCTTATAGGATAGCGGGAATCGACGTGCATAAAAAGATGCTGGCTGTGGTGGTAAGCGACGTTGAAGTCAAAGGCGAATACCAGTTTGAGCGGAGGCGCTATGGTAGCAACCCTGAGCATCTTCGATTACTGGCGGAATGGCTGATCGGGCAGCAGGTCGAGGAAGTAGTGATGGAATCCACGGCACAATATTGGCTGCCGGTGTGGGGAGCACTGGAGCGGTATTGGAAACCGATCTGCCAGAAACGGAAATGGTGGAGACAAATGTCAGTCGAAAGGCTGATTGCTGCGAGCTATGAATTGAATTGCCTCCCTTTCGTGTTGTGTTGAGAACGAACACGCCAGACCAGAAGCAGCCTACGGCACGATCTACATGTGGATTACAGCCCGCACCCGATGGAAGCACACAGTAGGGCCTTCTAGTGTTAAGTTAATGCTTGCATACACATAAGAAGATCGGTGGGACGATTCCGCCGATCGAGAGGGAAAAACCACCAAAGTCGATGAGGATCGCACAAGTAGCCCCGCTTTATGAGAGTGTTCCCCCCCGTCTTTACGGTGGAACGGAACGAGTTGTGTCGTGGCTGACTGAAGAATTGGTTTCCCTTGGCCACGACGTAACGTTGTTTGCCAGTGGAGATTCCGTAACCAATGCGCGCCTGGTGCCAGTCTGCAAGCGGGCGCTAAGGCTCGACTCCGATTGCATCGATCCTTTGCCCCACCATGTGCTCATGCTGGAGCAGGTCTTTAGCCAGGCGAGGGAGTTCGATTTAATCCATTTCCATACCGACTATGTGCATTTTCCCTTGAGCAGGCGTGAGCAGACCCCGTGTGTCAGTACTCTCCACGGACGGCTCGATCTTCCCGACCTCGTACCCATCTATGAGAACTTCCGGGAAGTCCCGCTGGTGTCAATTTCCGACAGGCAGCGTCTACCCTTTGCTTGGGTGAACTGGCAGGGAACTGTCCATCACGGACTGCCGCGGGGGGCGTTTGCATTCGTGGAGGGGAACAGTGGATATTTGGCATTTCTTGGCCGGATTTCTCCAGAGAAGGGGGTGGACCAGGCGATTGAGATAGCCAAGCGTTCGGGCAGAGTGTTAAAAATCGCCGCCAAGGTCGATCGCGCGGACCGGGAGTACTTCGAGAAAGTCATTAAGCCGTTGCTCGATCATCCTCTTGTCGAGTTCATTGGCGAAATCGGATCCGCGGAGAAAAATGCTTTCCTGGGAAATGCTGCCGCGCTACTGTTTCCCATTAATTGGCCGGAGCCGTTTGGGTTGGTAATGATCGAGGCGCTGGCCTGTGGAACCCCCGTGATCGCGTATCCGTTCGGATCGGTTCCAGAAATCGTCGCGGATGGGACTGCGGGTTTCATCGTGCCCGATGTGGATTCGGCCGTAGATGCGGTGGAACGGATTGGCGAGATCGACAGACGAAATTGCCGGAAGCGTTTCGAGCAGCATTTCACTGCCGAGCGCATGGCTCAAAACTACCTGGATATTTACAAACGGCTGCGTCGAGGCAAGTCCCCGGCTATTAGAATTGACGAGGGAGTTCTGAGTTGGTCGAATCTGGCGTCATCCAGCACTACTACATAGCTGCCACCTCATCGCCTTCCGATGATCGCGCCCAGGTTCTCAAATACGGGCGAATGTTTTTCGTGTTCGATCGCATTGGCGACATTCAAACTTCTGGCCTTTGCGAGCAGGGGCTTTACTTTGAGGGAACACGTCACCTCTCGCAACTTAGCATCTATCTTTGGAATGCCCGCCCCTTGCTGCTGAGTTCGACGGTCGAGGCGGACAATTTTCTATTTTCTGCCGATCTGGCCAATCTGGACGTTTCATTTGAGGGCAACGTGGTCAACCCTCGGGGCACGTTGCATCTCTTGCGCTCAAGATTCCTCTGGCGGGACGTTTGTTACGAACAATTTCTGTTCGTTAATCATGGCCTGTCGGAGCTTTTAGTACCCTTCCGTATCAATTTCGACGCCGACTTTGCCGACATCTTTGAAGTGCGCGGCACTCGCAGACCAAGAAGAGGCCAGCGTCTGGCAGACCAAGTGCAGGACAACTCGATTCTCCTGCGCTATCAAGGGTTGGACGGCGTTATCCGCCGGACTTGTGTCCGGTGTAATCCTGCACCGGCGCACGTCACGGGTTCAGAGCTTGAATTCGCAATCCCCCTGCTTCCCAAACAAAAGGCAGTTTTTCACCTGGAGATTGCTTCCGATTCCTGTTCCGCGGAGACTTTCGTAAGCTTTCCCCATGCGGTTTCCGCTGCTCGCGACGAATTGAGAACGGTCCGCGAAGGTTTCCCACAGATTTACAGTTCTAATTCACGCTTCAGCGATTGGATGACGCGCTCCGTTGCCGACGTGCAAATGATGATGGTGGGCAACCCCGAGCCGGGTTATCCCTATGCGGGGGTGCCTTGGTTCAGCACGGTTTTCGGCCGAGACGGAATCATCACCGGGCTGCAAACGCTGTGGCTCAATCCAGGAATCGCCAGAGGAGTTTTGGACTTTTTGGGGTCGGCCCAGGCCAGGGAATTGAATCCGTCGATTGAAGCGGAGCCGGGAAAGATACTGCATGAGGCGCGCAAAGGAGAAATGGCTGCCCTGGGCGAAGTTCCCTTCGGGTGCTATTACGGCAGCGTGGATGCGACACCTTTGTTTATTGTTCTTGCCGACGCATATTACGCCCGCACTGCGGATCAAGAGTTTCTACGGCGCCTGTGGCCTCACGTGGAACTGGCGCTGCAGTGGATTGATAAGTTCGGAGACCTTGATGGGGACGGCTTTATCGAGTATGCACGACACTCGAGCCACGGTTTAGTACAGCAAGGCTGGAAGGACTCGAATGACTCCGTGTTCCATGCGGACGGAACCTTGGCCAAGGCCCCGATTGCTCTTTGTGAGGTACAGGGATACGTCTATGCCGCCAAATTGGCGGGAGCCCGCTTGAGCCGTATTCTCGGCGAAACAGAAAGGTCTCGTGTTCTCGAGCGGGAAGCGGAAAGCATTCGCGTCAAATTTGAGAAACACTTTTGGTGTGACGAACTTTCCACCTATGCCCTTGCTCTTGACGGCGACAAACAACCCTGCAGAGTGCGGACTTCGAACCCAGGCCACTGCCTGTATACGGGTATTGCGTCGCCCGACCGAGCTCGCCGCGTCGCAGAAACATTGTTGAATCCCAATTCTTTCACGGGCTGGGGAATACGTACCGTTGCTTGTGACGAAGTCCGCTACAATCCGCTTTCCTATCACAACGGTTCAGTCTGGCCCCATGACAATTCTTTGATTGCCTGCGGCCTGGCGAGATATGGGTTCAAGGACTTGGCGGCTCAAATTCTGCTGGGATTACTCGATTTGAGCAGCCTGGTCGAGCTTCATCGTCTGCCGGAACTGGTCTGCGGGCTGGAGCGCCGGAATGGCGAGGGCCCGACCCTTTACCCCGTGGCTTGCTCGCCCCAGGCGTGGGCGGCGGCGGCACCATTCTTCGTTCTTCAGGCGTGTCTGGGCATTTCCATACAACCCGAGCACAACCGTATTGTCTTCGATCATCCCCACCTTCCTGACGGCATTCCGCAACTCACCATTAGAGGCCTGAGGCTTGGTGACGCAAGCGCAGATCTTCTTCTGGAGCGAAGGGCCGGCTGCGTACTCGTCCATGCCGGAAATAAAAATGATGAAATCGAGATAGTCACAATCGTTTCTTGACATGGTTTTTTTGAACGGTAGCTTCTCGCCGAGGGCCCGATCCGTCCGGTTCCGGACCGACCAACTCATTTCTATGCAAGCGCATCACACATTGTCCGCTTGCGGGTTGGTTCGCCCGGCAAGCTCTGCACTTCTCTTGTGGTCAGGCCGCGAGGCCCAGTACTTGCTGCCACCAGGTCAGCCGGATTCCTATGCGCATCTCACTATCGTTTCTTCTAGCATTCAGCGCATTTGCCGCAGCGGCTCAAGTTCCTACGGTGGTGGGTCCACAAGCGCTCTATGAAGGCCAGTCGGTAACCGCTGTCGACCTGATTGCGAATCCCCATCGAGATGTGGAGCCACTGCATGCCTTAGTGGCGCAGAAACCAGGGCAGCCTTATTCCCAGGAAAAAGTGCTAGCGAGCATTGACGCCCTTCAAAAGACTGGACAGTTCGAAAAAGTCACAGTCAGCGTGATCCCGGACATCGCCGGACTGCGGCTTAATTTCATGCTTGAACCCGCCTACTATCTTGGTGTTGTCGACTTTCAAGGCCTGGCCAAATACTTTTCGTTCACCCGTCTCCTGCAGGTAGTGGATATGCCGGAGGAATATCCATACGTCAAGGCCAGGATGCCCGTAGCTGAGGCGCAGTTGCTGCAGTTCCTGCAACGCAACGGTTACTTCCAAGCGCAGGTTCACTCCGAATCCCAAATCGACGACGCCAAGCAACTGGTGCACGTCACCTTCGTGGTGCGCATCGGCAAGCAGGCCCGCATTGGGAAGGTTGGGTTCGAAGGGCCTGCTGATCCTGAGCAAGCCCGCCTGCTTCAGCGAGTACGTTCGCTTCGTGCCCGATTCACCGGTGGCCTGCTTAAGCCGGGGAAACCCTACACGCCTGAACGGATTAAAGCAGCGACGACCGTGATCAAGAAAACTCTGACCACACAGCACCGGCTGGCGAGCACGGTTCAGGAAAATCCGCCGCAATACCACGCGGAGACCAATCGCGTCGATGTGTCTTTCAAAGTGGAAGTTGGCCCGCTGGTAACAATTCACATTACGGGCGCCAGACTTTCCATCATCCCTTTCCTGTCCGGACGGCAAATGCAAAAACTGATTCCTATCTATTCCGAGGGAACCATTGATCGCGACCTCGTGGAAGAAGGGCGAAGGAATCTCGTCGACCATTTTCAGAAGAAGGGTTTTTTTGATGCGACGGTGAACGCTGATTTTCAGCAGCAAGCAAACCAGGTCGTACTCGTCTATGAAATTGATCGGGGGAAAAAGCACAAGGTCAATGGCATATCGTTTCAGGGAAACCATCAAATATCTGAAGCCGATTTATTGCCGCTGGTCACGATAAAGAAATCTCACATCTTGACCCATGGAAGCATCAGCCAAAAACTGCTCAAGCAGAGTGCGGACAATCTTCAAGCCTTCTACCAGGATAAGGGATACGAAGCCGTCACGATTACTCCCAAGGTAATCGATCACGAGCCTAAGATTGATGTCGCGTTCCAAATTGAAGAAGGTCCGCAAACAGTCGTCGACAATGTTCAAGTAACGGGAAACAACAGCCTCCCGGAAAATCAGCTCACCGAACCCTATGGCTTCCAAATACGGTCGGGAACGCCGTTCTCCACGCGACGTTTGTCCGAAGATCGGAACCGGATTGACGCCACCTACTTGAACCGCGGATATCTCAATGCCGAGGTAAAGACCAGCGTAAGTCGGCATCCGGATGATCCGCACCGCGTGGACGTGACCTACGCAGTCACCGAGCGCCAAATGGTACGTGTCAGCGAGGTGGTGTATTTGGGACAAAAGGTCACACGGCCCTCGCTAATCAAGAAAACAGCGCGGGTCTCTTCCGAAACTGCTATGAGAAAAGTTGACTTGCTGGCAGCGGAGAGTCGTCTGTATGACCTGAATATATTCGATTGGTCCAGCGTGGGGCCGCGAAAGCCTATTACCGATCAAAACGAGGAAGCAGCGCTGGTCAAGGTACACGAAGCCAAACGTAATGAGATCACTTATGGATTTGGATTCCAGGTGTCACGCCGCGGGGGCAACGTACCTACGGGCACAGTCGCCGTGCCCGGACTTCCAACCATTGGGCTTGGTAAAAATCAGATCGCACCCAGCGAGTCAACGTTTGCCAGCCCGCGCGGGTTAGTCGAGTTCAACCGCCGGAATATGCGGGGATTGGGGGAAACTGCCAGCGCCTCCATTCTGCTCTCTCGCCTCGATAGTCGGGCGATAACCAGCTACGCTCAACCTCATTTTATAGGCTCCGAGTGGAGTTCACTCACAACTATCTCAGTTGAGCGCACGACTGAGAATCCGCTTTTCGCGGCTGGACTTGGTGACGCGTCGTTCCAGGTCGAGCGGCTGCTGAGCCGTAAGACCAATACCCGGCTGCAGATTCGCTACGATTTCAACAAAACTATCCTGTCACACCTGCTCGTTCCTGAACTGGTAATGGAGCGCGACCGAAATGTCCGCCTCTCCACAATGTCTGGCGCCCTTATTCGGGACACTCGCGATAAGCCTTTGGACGCGCACCGTGGCATGTACTCAACCGTGAATCTAGGGATCACTCCGGTCGCGCTTGGCTCCAGCGCAAATTTCGTCAGATTTTTCGGGCAATATGCCTACTACAAACCGCTTCGTTCAATTGTGTTGGCCAACAGCATTCGCCTGGGCATGGCCAAAGCATTCGCCGGAAGTTTCGTTCCGACCAGCCAACTGTATTTCTCCGGAGGCGGAACATCTCTGCGTGGCTTCCCGATTGATGAAGCCGGACCGCAACGCCTGGTTCCTTTCTGCAACGTTCTGAAAAATCAGTCGGGATGCGTCAACGTCACCGTGCCTGTGGGTGGAAGACAGCTCTTTATTCTCAATTCTGAAGTCCGCTTCCCGCTGGGGATCATGAAGGCCCTGGGAGGAGTCGTCTTCTATGACGGTGGCAACGTTTACAGCGCCATCAACTTCAACAATTTCATAAATCACTACAGCAACACAGTTGGAATTGGGCTCCGGTACTCGACCCCCATAGGACCGCTCCGAATCGATGTGGGGCGCAACCTTAATCCGGTGCCCGGGCTCAAGGCAACTCAGTACTACATCACGTTGGGGCAGGCTTTTTAGGAGAAGTTATGCGGTGGCAACGAATTATTGGATGCACGGCGGCGGCGCTGGTGGGTTTGATTCTCGTCGCCGTGGTGGGAGGATATTTTTACTTGAAGAGCAGCGGCTTCAAGGAATACGCGCTCCGCACAATCGTAAAGCGCACAAATGAGGCAACTGGCGGACGAACCGAAATTGGGAATCTTGATTTCCAGCTTTCCACGCTCACCGCGCATCTCTACAGTATCACCCTTCATGGCAGCGAGTCGTCGGACCAAGCGCCCTTGTTGCAGATCGATAAGCTGACCGTAGGCCTCAAGATTCAATCTATCCTGCATCACAAGGTTTTTCTGAGCGAACTTCTTATCGATCATCCGGTGGCGCATGTGCGGGTTGATCGTGAAGGCCAGAGCAATATTCCTCAATCTCCGCCCAGCCAGACCAACAGCCATACAGATGTGTTCGACCTGGCTGTACGACATGTGCTTTTGAGCAACGGTCAGATCAATTACAACGACAAGAAGAGCGCTCTCGATGCGGACTTGTTCAATCTCGGCACCGAAATTCGCTTTGATTTGTTGGCGGCGCGTTACAGAGGTTCGATTTCATACGATAACGGCCACCTACGCTATGCCGACTACTCTCCGCTAGCCCACAGTGTGAATGCGAAATTCCGTGCTACGCGCTCTCGTTTATCGCTTGAATCGGCTGAGGTGAAAGTTGGAGCTTCGACGCTGTCGCTGCACGCTGATATGACGGACTACAGCAATCCCACGGTCGAGGGCGACTACGATGTTCGGATTCACACCCAAGATTTTCGAGAGATGTCGCCGGCAGTTACTCCGGCTGGTGATGTGACTCTAAGCGGCAAGATTCACTACCGGTGTTCCGAGCAACCTTTTCTGCGCTGCCTATCGATCGACGGTCAAGTGGCGAGCGAAGCGATCGCCGCCTCTTCGTCTCAAGGACATCTGGATCTTCACAAGCTTCAAGGACGATATCAGCTGGCGAACGGTACGCTGCAGGCCCGTAACATCGGTGCCCAGCTGCTAGGCGGCCGGGTTAATGCTGACTTCACTATTCAGAATCTGGATGCGACCGCCGCCTCTCGAGTTCGAATGTCCCTCGTCGGTATCTCGCTCGAAGCCGCGCAGCAGGCCATGCGCAAGCCAGACGCCAAAACTGTAAGTCTGATGGGTAGGCTTGACGGCACAGCCGACGGGTCCTGGAAGGGAAGCGTCAGTAACCTCATCGCGCGTGCTGACTTTGGTCTGCAGGCTGCGAACAGCCGTACGGGACCGTCTTCAACCAAGATTCCGATCGATGGATCGGTTCACGCGACATACGAGGGGGCGCGGTCTGTCATAACATTCCGGCAAACCAGGCTCCACATTCCCTCGACGACACTCAGCGTAGAAGGAGAAGTCAGCAACAATTCGAACCTGCAAATTCAGGCTGCGGCCAACGACCTGCATCAGCTCGCGCTGTTAGCTACAGCTTTGCGGCCCGGTCAAACTGGCGCAACGGACATCTCCGGTTCGGCGGCATTGAACGCAACTATGCACGGTTCGATGAAAAGCCCTCATTTTGCCGGGCAAGTGAACGCGCAGAATCTCCAGGTGCAAGGCAGCCAGTGGACGAGCGCGAAAATGTCGGTGGAGGCAAGCCCCTCGCGCATCGTGCTGCAGAGAGGATCTCTGGTAAATGCTCACCAGGGATCGGCATCATTCAGCGGCAACGTGGCATTGCGTAATTGGTCCTACATTCCTTCGGATCCGATTGCCGCTAACCTTTCCGTACAACGAATGTCGGTCACAGATTTGCAAAAACTGGCGAACTTGCAATATCCCGTTTCGGGTGACTTGTCTGCGGAAATTTCGGTTCACGGCTCACAGCTCAATCCTGTCGGAGCGGGGTCTGCAAAGATCGCGAATGCGCGCGCTTACGACGAGCCGGTTCAGAATTTGCAAGCAAAGTTCCACGCAGACAAGGGTTCGCTTGCCTCTACCTGGGACGTCAGTTTGCCCGCGGGATCGGCGAAGGCGAGCCTCTCCTACACCCCGAAAACCAAGGCATACACGGTCAGCCTGAACGCGCCGTCTGTGGTTTTGCAAAAGCTGCACACGGTGCAGGCCAAGAATGTGCCGCTTACGGGAACCCTGAAAGCAACTGCGAGTGGCGAGGGAACACTGGACAATCCTCAATTAACCGCCACGTTGGAGCTGCCCGAGCTGCAACTTCGACAAAATTCAATCTCCAAGATGAAAGCGGAACTCCAGGTTGCCAATCAGCGCGCAGACTTGAATCTTAGTTCGCAGGTTGCTCAATCCTCGGTTCAGGCACACGGACGTGTGAACCTCACAGGCGACTACTACGCCGAGGCGGCAATTGACACGACTAGCGTGCCGCTCGATCCGCTGCTGGCTATGTATGTATCCAGTTTGCCTGAGGGTTTCAAAGGCGAGACCGAATTCCATGCCACCTCGAAAGGCCCGCTCAAGGACAAGTCTCAAGTCGAGGCTCACCTGACAATCCCTGTCCTTAAAGCGAGCTATCAATCATTGGAGATCGGTACTGCTGGCCCGATCCGAGCGGATTACGCTCATTCCGTGGTTACTCTTCAGCCGGCGGAAATTCGTGGGACGGGAACTTCTCTACGCGTGCAAGGCAGCATTCCACTTGCAGGAAATATCGCTCCCAACTTGACTGCGGAAGGCTCCGTAGACGTTAGCCTTCTTCGCCTCATTCAGCCAGATGTACAGAGTTCGGGAACGCTTGCCCTCGATATTCGCGCCTCGGGATCGGCGACAAGCCCCGCCGTGCATGGGCAAGTACGCGTAAACGACGTCGCCATATCGACTCCGACCACTCCGCTGGGCATGGAAAAATTAAACGGAATCCTTGATATCAGCAATAACCGGGTTCAGATCTCCAGCTTCACCGGTCAAGTTGGAGGAGGTCAGGTAACCATGGGGGGATCCGTCACCTATCGGCCCAACCTGCAATTTGACGTTTCCCTGCAAAGCAACTCGGTGCGCTTACGTTATCCCGACGGGCTGAGAGCTGTTCTGGACGGCAACCTTATTTTCATCGGGACGACGGAATCATCGGTCGTGAACGGGCGCGTGCTCATCGATACTCTGTCGTTCACGCCGGATTTCGATCTCGCCAAGTTCAGCGATCAATTCAGCGGCAACAGCGTCCCCGCTCAACCTGGCTTTGCTGACAACGTCAAACTCTCCATTGGAGTGCAGTCAAAAGGCCAACTGAGCGCAACCAGTTCGCAGGTGAGCGTGGAGGGGCGAGTGAACTTGCACCTCATTGGAACCGCTGCGAACCCGGTGATCACTGGCAGAACCGACCTGAACAGCGGAGAGCTTTTCTATAGGAACGTCCGCTACCAGCTTCAGCGCGGCATCATCACGTTTGACAACCCCAATCAAACGGAACCGGTGTTGAACGTTTCGGTTAACACAACCGTTGAGCAGTACAACCTGACGCTCACCTTGCGCGGGCCGTTCGACAAGCTCTCCACTTCCTATACCTCAGATCCGCCGCTGGCGACAGCAGACATTATCAACCTGATTGCTCGCGGAAAAACCACCCAGGAGTCCGCTGCTGCCGGCCAGAGCACGGATTCGATGATCGCTTCGCAAGCCGCCAGCGAGGTGACCAGCAGCGTTCAGAAGCTTGCGGGTATCTCCAGCTTGCAGATTGATCCGCTGCTCGGCGGCAACAATCAGAATCCTTCCGCTCGCATTGCTCTGCAGCAACGTGTGACCAAGAATTTTCTATTTACCTTCTCCAGCGACATCTCACAGCCCGGCAGCCAGATCGTCCAAGGCGACTACCAGATCAATAAACGGTGGTCGGTCAGCGTGGCTCGCGACCAGGTGGGAGGGGTATCGGTGGATGGCAAATTTCACAAAAGCTTCTAGCCACTGGCCTTGACCTGGAAGAGCGCATCACCTCGCCACAAACGCAATATTCAGGAGGTTACGCCGCACCGTCGAGACCTACAGAGCCAGCGGCATCCTTCTGACGCAACTGGCCTCTGCGACTTTCCTTGGCCAGTTCGGCGTTGAATTCGCCGCCGACCAACAGGAAAAATGACGTCCAATAGAGCCAGACCATGAATGCGATGAATCCGCCCAGGGTCCCGTACGTTCTGTTGAAGTTTGCAAAATGCCGGAAATAGATGCCAAGCAAGTAAGACAGCCCAATCCAAGACGTCACGGCCAGCAGCGCTCCGGGCAGAGTCGCCAGAAATCGCTGTTTCACATTGGGAGCAAGAAAATAAATGACTTCAACCGCAACGATGGTGAAGGTGATGGCGATCATCCAATGGATGGCGGGCCACAGAAAAACAAACACGCCCGAAAGCGCCATTCTGCCGGCCAACCATTCTCCAAAGCGCGGACCAACAATCAGTACAGCCAGGGCCACCAGCAAGAGCCCTCCGCTGATCGCCGCCAGGGCCAGCCCCAGGAGCCGGGACTTCCAGAATGGACGATGGTCTTTCACTTCGTAGGCAATGTCCAACGCTTCAATGGTTGCATCGAAGGCCGCCGAGACTACCCACAGCGTGCCCAACATTCCAAAGGAAAGCCATGCCCCCCGATTTATGGCCAGCACGTCCGCCAAAACGGAATACACCATCCGCATGGAGTCCGTCGGCAGAACCCGTCCCATTGAAACCAGCACGTGACCAAAAAGATCAGGAAGCGGGATGAATCCTACAACCGCGGAGAGAAAAATTAGTGCGGGAAAAACCGACAAAACGAAGTAATAGGACAAAGCGGCTGCCACCTGAAAGGTGTGGTTTTTGAGCACGTCGCGATACGCGCGCGCCACCGCGTTCCTAAGGGTGGCAAAAGTCACGCCCCTTAGATGCACATTTCGTAGACCCTGGGTTGCGATCAAGTTGCGATCAAGTTGCGATCAGGATGCGATCAATAGGGCGCCGAAAGCTACTTGGGCTGAGGCACAATCCGCAGGTAAGGCTTGGGCGATTTCCAGCCATTAGGATATTTGGCTTTCGCTTCGTCATTGGATACTGATGGCAGAATGATGACCTCTTCACCCTGCTTCCAATTTACCGGCGTCGCAACTTTGTGCTTTGCCGTGAGCTGCATCGAGTCGAGAACGCGCAGTACTTCATCGAAGTTGCGGCCGGTGCTCATTGGGTAGCTGAGTTGAAGCTTGATCTTCTTGTCCGGACCTACCACGAATACCGTGCGCACAGTAGCATTGTCTGCCGCGGTGCGGCCCTCGGCCGTGTTCCCGCTCTCTGCCGGTAACATGTCGTAGAGCTTGGCGATCTTGAGCTCCGGGTCGCCGATCATTGGAAAGCTGACCTTGTGACCCTGAGTCTCTTCAATGTCCGCCGCCCACTTACTGTGATTGGTTACCGGGTCCACGCTCAGCCCAAGGATTTTGGTGTTTCGCTTGGCGAACTCAGGCTGGAGTCCGGCCATGTAACCAAGTTCAGTGGTGCACACGGGAGTGAAATCTTTCGGATGTGAAAACAAGATTGCCCAGCCGTCGCCGATCCACTCGTGAAAGTTGATCGTGCCTTGCGTGGTTTCAGCGGTAAAGTTGGGGGCTGTGTCATTGATACGTAAGGACACGTTAATCTCCTCTACTGATTCAGTTTGGGATTTCCGCTTGGAGTGCTGACCCCAAGATTTAAGCTCAGGCTTGCCCCCTTCGTCAAGGCCAGGAGCGGCCAAGCAACGTCCCGACGGCGCTTATCTATTGATGCTCTTGCCGACCACGGCGGTGCAAGATTTGGAGTTGCGCCGCACCTCGCCCAAGTGTACCTCCACTCATCTGCACAAAAATAATGGGATTGTCACGCCTTTATGCGGCGGCGCTGGCCCGTACGCGAGGGCCGTCAGGCAGCCGATGGTGATCGTCCATGCTCACAGTCAGCATGACCAATACGGTCGCTGATTCGCTCTTTGGCGCGAGCACGATCGATGCGGAGCATCTGCCACATGAGTTTCAAGAAGCCGCGCAAAACGGGGGAAGTGTCCTCTGCGCGATACGCTGCTAGCAGTTGGGTGCGCGCATGTACTCCGCGGAGGCGGCGGTAGACGACGTCCTTGCGTGGAATATTGCTTACACAGGCCGGCACGATCGAGACGCCCATGCCGGCGGCCACCAAACTGAGGGTGGTCTGTATCTCCACCGTGCGTTGCGCGATGGTGGGCCGAAAGCCGGCCTGCTGGCAAAGACCAACAATGAATTCCGCCCAACTCGGCCGGGGATGGTCAGGATAAAGAATGAACGGTTCCCCTGCCAGCGAAGACAAACGCAGCACAGGAAGCTGAGCAAGGGGATGGGAGCTGGGCAAGGCAATGAGCAAAGCCTCCCGGGAAACAGTGCGAAACACTAAGCCTTCGGTTCTCGCCGGGAGCCGGAGAAACCCCAGGTCGATCCGCTTTTCCGCCAAAGCCTCCAACTGAACGTGAACGGTCATCTCAGAAAGAGTTAACTCGACTTGTGGCGCATTTTGGTGGAAGGACCGCAAGATGGATGGAATCGCATCATAGGTCGCTGAACCCACAAATCCAAGCTTGAGCGAACCGCTGCTACCTTCGCTTACTCGCTGCGCTGCCACCATCGCGTCTTCGGCTCGGGACAGCAGGAGGCGACTACGTTCCAGGAACACTTGCCCCGCGGGCGTGACCTGAACCCGGCGCCGGTTGCGGAACAACAGCATCACTTCGAGCTCACGTTCCAGGGCCTGGATCTGCCGGCTCAGGGCAGGCTGGGCAATGCGCAACCGGCGCGCGGCATGTCCAAAGTGCAACTCCTCGGCCACAGCCACGAAAGAACGCAATTGACGCAGTTCCATGCTCCAGCATTATAATGCCGGAACAATATCACTGGCTATTTTTTATGTATTAGACGTATCAGCCGTTTTCGGCGCATAGTAGTTCTGGAGAATTTTTATTTCGACTTTCCGGCGCCGTACGGAATCCAACACCGATGACGTTGCCTTCCGAAGAAGTCTCATTTCAGCCGTCTAAGTCGCAAACCAATTTATGTGGCTAGTGCGTCTGGCGCTGCGGCGCCCTTATACCATCGCCGTCGCATGCTTCCTGATCATGCTGCTGGGCGTATTGTCGGTCACGCGCATGACCGTCGATATTTTTCCGGTGATCAATATTCCCGTGGTGATAGTGGTGTGGAATTATCCAGGGCTGTCGGCGCAGGACATGGAACGCCGCGTCGTGCTCATCAGCGAGCGGGGATATTCCACTACGGTGAATGGAATATCCCGGATTGAATCGCAGTCGATCAGCGGAATCGGATTGCTGAAGGTTTACTTCCAGCCCGGAACTGATATCGGAGCAGCGATTGCTCAGATTTCTTCAGTATCGAGCACCATTCTCCGTATTGCCCCGCCAGGAATCACTCCGCCCAGCGTGATCCAATTCAGCGCCACGAACGTCCCGGTAGCTCAACTCACCGTTTCCAGCGCGACCCTTCCCGAGCAACAACTTTATGACTACGGATTGAATTTTATCCGGGTGCGGCTGTTCACCATTCCCGGACTTTCTACGCCTGCTCCGTTTGGCGGCAAGGAGCGGCAGATCATCGTCGACCTTAACCCGCAGGCGCTGGCCGCTAAGGGGCTGTCCGCGGGAGATGCCGTGGCAGCGCTTCAGAGCTCGAATGTCATTCTCCCCGCCGGCGACGCTCGCATTGGCAGCACTGATTATGTGGTGCAACTCAATTCCAGTCCCGACACAGTTGCGCAGTTTCGTTCCATCCCCATCAAAGTCGTGGGATCGGCGCCCGTGCTGCTCGGCGACGTGGCTGAGGTTTCCGACAGTTTCGCCGAGCAGCGTGCCATTGTTCACGTAAACGGCAAGCGCGCGACCTATCTGGCCATTCTTAAACACTCGGACGCGTCCACGTTGGCGGTGGTGGAAGCAACCAAAGCTACCTTGCCCGTGATCAAGGCGTCTGCCCCCCAGGGAATGGATTTGAAGATTGATTTTGATCAGTCGGTATTCGTGAGAGCGGCAATCCTCGGAGTGGTGCGCGAAGCCATCCTCTCCTCCGTCCTGGTCTCGCTGATGATTCTGGTGTTTCTGGGTAGCTGGCGCAGTGTGATCATAGTGTGCACCTCGATTCCCTTGGCGATCTTCACCTCGATCATGGGCCTCAACTTGAGCGGCGACACCATTAACATCATGACGCTGGGAGGGCTCGCGCTTGCTATCGGGATGTTGGTGGACGACGCTACGGTAGAAATCGAAAACATCAACCGGAATTTCGACATGGGCAAACCCATTACTGTGGCGATTCTGGATGGCGCCAGCCAGATCGCTGTGCCTGCGATCGTCGCCACGTTAGCCATCTGTATTGTCTTCTTCCCGGTGGTCTTGCTGTCGGGCGCTTCGCGATATCTGTTTACTCCCATGGCTCTGGCGGTCGTTTTGGCAATGCTGGCGTCGTACCTGCTTTCGCGAACCCTTGTCCCAACTCTTTCGCGCTTTCTGTTTGAAGGACATCACGATTCAGGCCCCGCCGCAAAGCGTCCGGAAGAACTAAGATCGCAGGGCATGGGCGCACGCTTCCATGCGCGACGCGAGCGCGCATTCGAAAGGCTGCAATCGTTCTACGGCGGCATCCTCGAAGTAGTGCTTCACCACAGACTATTTGCACTGGTCATCTTCGGGCTTGTTTGCGGTCTCACCGGCCTATTGGTTTTGGTCATCGGAACTGACTTTTTTCCTGGCGTCGATGTGGGATTGATGAAGCTGCACTTTCGCGCCCCCATAGGGACGCGGATCGAAGACACAGAAAAGCTGTTGATGCGAGTGGAAGCTCGGATCCGGGAGATTATTCCTGCAGGCGAGATCGATACGATCAATGATTTGCAAGGAGTGCCAACGTCATACAACCTCGCTTTTGTCTCTACCGACAATGTGGGAGACATGGACGCGGAGGTTCTGATCGCGCTGAAGCCGCAACATCATCCCACTGCGGGCTATATGCAGCGCATTCGCGATGAGCTGCCGCGTGAATTTCCTGGATCAGGCTTCTACTTCCAGTCCGCCGACATCGTCAGCCAGGTGCTCAACTTCGGAGTGCCGTCGCCGGTCGACATCCAAGTGGAAGGTCCCAACCTTGATCAGTCCTACAACATCGCACGCCAGTTGCAGGAACAGATCAGCAAGGTGCCGGGAGCGGTGGATGTTCATATCAAACAAGCCATCCGCTATCCCGCACTGCGCATTAATGTGGACCGGGAACGTGCCGCGGAACTCGGCCTGACCGAGCAGAGCGTGGCCAATAGCATGTTGATCTCGCTTTCTTCGAGTGCGCTTGTTGCGCCCTCGTACTTCCTCAACCCGGTCAACAACGTTAACTACATCGTAGCGGTTCGCATACCGCCGGAGCGATTTGACTCGGTGAATACGCTCATGAACACGCCCTTGAGCCTGCCGGGCTCGGCGGCGGCGTTGCAACCCGCAAGCTTGCCGCAAACCCAACCTGTGCCGCAACCGCAGTACGAAACCCTGGCCAACGTTTCCACAGCCGTCCCTGAATCGCTGCCGGCGGAAGTCAACCATTACACCGTGCAGCGCGTCATCGACATCAACGCGAATCTGCAAGGCCGGGATCTCGGCTCGGTAGTCGGCGGCATCGAGAAGAAGATTGACGCTTTCGGTAAGCTGCCCACCGGGATGCGAATTACCGTGCATGGCCAGTACGAAGTGATGAATCAATCGTTCCGCAGTCTCGCGTTGGGGCTGATCCTCGCCATTGTGCTGGTGTACTTGCTGATCGTCGTGCTCTTCCAATCGTGGCTCGATCCTTTCATTATCATGATAGCCGTGCCCGGAGCGCTGGTCGGGATTCTCTGGATGCTGGCTTTGACGGGCACGACAATCAACGTGGAATCGCTGATGGGAGCGATCATGGCGGTGGGAATTGCGACATCGAACTCGATTCTGCTAGTCAGCTATGCCAACGATGCACGCGTGGAAAGGAACGTCTCACCACGGGAAGCGGCGCTGGAAGCAGGCAAGACACGGCTACGGCCCGTGCTGATGACTGCCTTGGCGATGATCATCGGCATGATTCCGATGGCGCTGGCTTTAGGTGAGGCCGGAGAACAGAATGCGCCACTGGGCCGCGCCGTCATCGGCGGATTGCTGGTGGCCACGGTGGTGACGCTGTTTGTCGTGCCGGTTGTTTACTCGCTGTTGCGCAAGGACTTTCCCACCCGTCAACTACTGGATGAAAAGTTCGCGACCGAAGCGAGAGGTGAAGTGTTTACGACGGAGGCACGCTGATGTCTGATCCCCAGGGGGCCCGCCGCGGAACCGGTTGGTTGTATGGGGGCGGCATCGTCCTTGTGTTGGCGGCTGCAGTGACGGCGTTTGTCTTATTCACCCGACAGCGAGCGCAGGTGCAAGCCTCGACCCAGCAGTTAGCCACCGAGCAGCAGGAAGGGTTGACGGTAGAGGTGGCCACCGCCCACAGAGTTGCAGGCTCTGACACGCTGCGGCTCATCGGAGAAGCTCATGCCTTCCAGACCGCAGTGCTCTACGCTAAGGTTAGCGGCTATCTGAAAAATATCAGTGTAGATAAAGGAGACGCGGTTCGCGTCAATCAAGGTGTGGCCGTAATCGAATCTCCGGAAACCGATAAGCAATACCAAGCGGCGGTGGCGGATGCACACAATAAAGAACTCATCGCCACCCGTTCTGCGACCCTGGTGTCGAAGGGTATCATCTCACTCCAGCAGGCCGATCAAGCTGAGGCCGACGCCGCGGTTTCCAAAGCAAATTTAGAACAGATCGGAACCCTGAAGTCTTATGAGCAATTGCGCGCGCCATTCAGCGGAACGGTCACGGCGCGCTACGCAGATCCCGGAGCCCTCATTCAGAATGCAGAGAACTCTCAGACTAGCGCGCTGCCGCTGGTAGAACTTTCGGAGACTGGCCGCCTTCGCATTTATGTCTACGTGGACCAGGCGCGAGCGGCGTTTGTTCGTTTGGGCGATACCGTCACGATTCTGGATCAGGCCCACCCGGGAACCAAGGTGGAGGGGCGGGTCACTCGCACCAGCGGAGAGATCGATCCGAAAACGCGAACTCTCCTGGTCGAAATTGACGTCGCCAATCCGCACAACCGGATTCTGGCCGGCAGCTTTGTTCAGGCAGAACTGAAGGTGCAGATGCCACCCTACGTCGAAGTGCCCTCTGATGCGCTCATCGTGCATGGAGATCGCACCTTGGTGGCAGTAGTGACCCCGGACAACACCGTGAAGTTCACCCAGGTAGTGGTCGCCGATCAAACCGGAGAACGCGCCCGCTTGCTCACCGGCCTAAAAGAGGGCGACCGCGTGGCTCGCAATTTGGGAGACCGCGTTGCGGAAGGAAGTAGAGTGCGGCCGGTAATGCGGCCGGGCAGCTAGAGACCTTTCTGGCGCTGGCGCAGCGACTGGGAACTCCGTGCCGAAGTCATCCTAGCGATGCATCATCGCCAGTGCTGCTGATCTCGTCCGGGTAGCTAACGTCACCACCGGCGGGAATGAAGGCGAGCACGATCGTGGAGCCATCGCAGCAACCCCGATGGAAGGGCTCTCAGCCACGACTAATGCTTGTCGCAAGCGAGCTTCCGGTCCAGCGACTGAGCTATTGTGAAGGCGCGGGCCGCTTTTGCAGTTGATCGAGCGCCGCGAGAACCTCATCGCTATGTCTCACCGGATCCACGTTCGTGTACACCCTGGCAATCTTCCCGGTGGGATCGATCACGAACGTATGCCGGGCGGCGAACTTCACCACTCCCATGTTGGTAAGTGATCCATATTCCTTCGTGACTTCGCCGCTGGTGTCGGCAAGCAGTTTGAAGCTCAGTCCTTCTTTGGCGCAGAATTTTTTGTGCGAATCCACGCTGTCAACGCTCACCCCAAGAACCACAGCATTGCTCTGTGCATACTGAGCTTGATCGCGCTGGAAGCTGTGCGCCTCACGAGTGCAGCCGGGTGTTTCATCCTTGGGATAGAAATACAGCACAACCCATTTCCCACGGTAGTCTTTCAAGGCGACAGATGAGCCTTCCTGTGAGGGGAGAGTGAAGCCGGGCGCAGCGCTTCCCTCAGCCGGTGCGGAGGATCGCGAGAGCAGCCGTGGAACCAGCACCACAATCACTGCCACGACCAGAAGTAAGAGAATGATCCGCAGCATCATAAAGACCTTCCCGGGCCCCGCGACACCGTGCCTCGCGGCAAAAGCGCAGTCCAAGCCGTAGCAACGTTCTAACACATTGGAATCAGTGGGCATAGTCCGTCCGTGCAGCAAAATTCCGCGTAATTCAATATTATGGAAGGTTCGCCAACCGACGACGGAGACCTTAGACGTGGCGCAGACTGAGAGCGATGGCTTAGAAGTTCTGGAAACTAGGGAATGGGTCGATTCGCTGGATTACGTCCTCTCCCGCGGCGGCCCCAACCGTGCGGGGCGGTTGCTGCAGCAACTGGCTTTGCACGCACGAACCGCGGCGGGCGTAAACCTTCCCTTCTCCGCAACCACTCCTTACCAGAACACCATAGCTCCTGCGCAGCAGCCACCCTTCCCCGGCAGCCAGGAGATGGAACGCCGCATCAAGAGCCTGGTTCGCTGGAACGCGCTCGCCATGGTCGTGCGGGCCAATAAGATTCAGGAAGGCATCGGCGGACACATCTCAACTTTTGCCTCAGCCGCAACTCTCTACGAAGTGGCCTTCAATCATTTCCTTCGTGCGAAAACGGAAACTGGCGACCGCGACGTCGTCTATTTCCAGGGCCACGCCGCTCCCGGAATCTATGCCCGCGCATATCTCGAGGGCCGCATTCCCAAAGAGAAGTTACAAAACTTCCGCCGCGAGCTGAGAAAAGGTGGAGGCCTCAGTTCATACCCCCACCCGTGGCTGATGCCCGATTTCTGGGAATTCCCCACCGTTTCCATGGGCCTTGGTCCGATCCAAGCCATCTACCACGCACGCTTCATCAAGTATCTGGAAAACCGTGGACTGAAGCCTTCCACTGGCGGAAAAGTTTGGGCCTTCCTGGGCGACGGTGAAATGGACGAACCCGAGTCCCTCGGTTCGATTACGCTGGCCTCGCGCGAAAAGCTCGACAATCTGATTTTCGTAGTGAACTGCAACCTGCAGCGCCTTGACGGACCGGTGCGCGGCAACGGAAAAATCATCCAGGAACTCGAAGCCATCTTCCGCGGCGCTGGCTGGAACGTGATCAAAGTCATCTGGGGCACCGACTGGGACAACCTTATCGAGAATGATCGCGACGGCCTTTTAGTCAAGCGCATGGGCGAAGTGAGTGACGGACAATACCAGAAATATTTCGTGGAAAGCGGAGCCTATTTCCGTCAGAACTTGTTCGGCAGCGATCCGCGCTTGCTGAAAATGGTTGAGCACTTGTCGGACGAGCAACTCGCGCGCATGCGCTTAGGCGGTCACGACCCCATCAAGGTGCATGCCGCCTACAGGGCTGCAGTCGAGCACTCCGGCCAGCCCACCATCATTCTGGCGAAGACCATCAAGGGCTACGGCCTGGGCGAAGCCGGCGAAGGCAAGAACATTACCCACCAGCAAAAAAAATTAAATGACGACGAGTTGCGCCTCTTCCGCTCGCGCTTCGGAATTCCCATTCCCGACGCCGAGCTTCACGAAGCGCCCTTCTATCGTCCATCCGATGACAGCACCGAAATCAAGTACTTGCAGGCGCGGCGCCAGCAACTGGGCGGATATATGCCGGAGCGCAAAGTTCGCGCCACCGCGCTGCAGTCCGTTCCCGACGCCCACTTCGAAGAATTTCACAAAGGCACTGACGGCCGCGAAGTCTCCACGACCATGGTCTTCGTGCGCCTGCTCGCGAAATTGTTGCGCGATCCGGAACTAGGCAAGCTGATCGTGCCCATCATCCCAGACGAAGCTCGCACCTTCGGCATGGAGGCCCTCTTCCGTCAGGTCGGCATTTACTCGAACGTCGGACAGCTCTACGAGCCCGTCGACATGGACACTCTGCTCTACTACAAAGAGGCCAAGAACGGGCAGATCCTGGAGGAAGGAATCACCGAGGCTGGCTCCGTCTGCTCTTTCATCGCTGCCGGCACCGCGTATTCCAATCACGGCATCAACACAATTCCCTTCTTTATTTATTACTCCATGTTCGGCTTCCAGCGTATCGGCGATTTAATCTGGGCTGCTGCCGACATGCGATGCCGCGGATTTCTCATCGGCGGCACGGCCGGTCGCACCACGCTGGCCGGCGAAGGCTTACAGCATCAAGATGGACACAGCCACGTGCTGGCCCTGCCAGTTCCGAACCTGCTAGCGTACGATCCGGCGTTCGCCTACGAAATTGCCATCATTATTCAGGACGGCATCCGCCGCATGTACGTGAACGGAGAGTCCATTTTCTATTACCTCACGGTCACCAACGAACCTCTGCCCATGCCTGAGATGCCGAAGGACGAGAACATTCGCGCCGGCGTACTGAAAGGGCTATACCGTTTCAAGGCTTCAGGCAAGACGGACGCTAAATTGCGCGCTCAACTGCTGGGCAGCGGAACCATCATGTTCGAAGTTCTCAAAGCGCAGCAGATTCTCGAGGAGAAGTACGGCGTTGCCGCCGACGTCTGGAGCGTGACCAGTTACAAGCAACTCTATCGCGACGCCAACGATTGCGAGCGCTGGAACATGCTGCATCCCGCCCATCCCGCGAAGGTTCCCTACGTCACCCAGACTTTGCAGGGCGCGTCCGGACCGTTCATCGCAGCCTCGGACTACATGAAAGTGCTCCCCGAGAGCCTCGGAAAATGGGTGCCGGGACAACTTGTATCACTCGGCACCGATGGCTTCGGCCGCAGCGAAGGGCGAGCTTCCTTGCGAGACTTTTTCGAGGTAGACGCCAAGCACATTGTCCTGGCAACGCTGGTCGCGCTCGCGCGCGAAAAACAAATTGGCTCGGATGTTTTGAGGAAGGCAGTCCAGGAACTGGGCATCAACCCGGAAAAGGCCAATCCGGCGATTAGCTGAGTTGATTTTTCAAGAACCAAAGCTGGGATAGAACTAGAGGTTTGCAAGGGGGAGAAGGGCGTCGCTTCACGGGTGCAGAACATTCACAAATGCGCGTAGCACCGCCTAAAGCGACCAGGATGAAACGGGCTTCAGGCCTGGGAGCTTCGAACTTCAATGCGTTGTCGATGCCAAAGCTAATCCCAAGATAAAGCAACAACAAAAGGAACTCATTCAGTGATCGAATTCAAACTCCCCGAACTCGGAGAAAACATTGAACAGGGCGATCTCGTGCGCCTCATGATCGCTCCTGGCGCCACCGTGAGTGAAGGGCAGGCGGTGATGGAGTTGGAAACCGACAAAGCAGTTGTCGAAGTCCCTTCGTCGGTCAGCGGCACAGTAAAGGATATCCGCGTCAAAGAAGGCGACAAGATCAAGGTTGGACAAGTGATCTTCACCGTCGACAACGGCGCTGGGAGCAGTGTGCCGTCGACGCCGCCTGCTCGCCAACACTCCGACGGTTCATCCACAGCCGCCGCTGCGGCCGCCGCGCCGCAGCCCCGTACGGCCGAACCGGCCAAGACGACTCCGACTCCCGCGCCGCCAGCCCAAGCCACCAAGATTTCGCCTTCCCCCAGCGCCCGCGAATTCAAGCTCCCCGAACTCGGTGAAAACATCTCGCAGGGCGACCTGGTGCGGCTCATGATTGCCCCGGGTACAAACGTGGCGGAAGGCCAGCCCGTGATGGAACTCGAAACCGACAAAGCAGTCGTCGAAGTGCCCTCGTCGGTCACGGGCGTGGTCAAAGAAATAAAAGTTAAAGAAGGCGAGAAGGTTAAAGTCGGACAGGTGATCTTCACCCTCGAGGCTGGAGGGGCGTCAGCAACCGAACCTGCGTCCGCACCCACGCCCGTGGAACACGTTTCCGGACAGCACGGAGCCCGCCTTGCATTCCAGGCGGCAATTCGGGCGGAGGGAAAAACGGAAGAGCAGGCGCTGCCTCCCGATCAGCCGAGAGAGCAGCCTCCGGCTTTCACCATGCCTGTGCAATTGGGCAAGGTTGCCGGGACCGAACACCGCGAGCCCGTCCCCGCCGCGCCGCACGTACGCCGCCTGGCACGCGAATTGGGCGTCGACATCTATGAGGTGAAAGGCTCGGGGCCCGGCGGACGTATCCACGAAGACGACGTCAAGGCTCACACGAAAGCGGTATTGACCGCTGCCGTCTCGGCCATCCAAGCGCCGCCGCGGGCGGGACACTTCATCGCGCCCAAGCTGCCGGATTTTGCCAAATGGGGCAAGATCGAGCGCGTATCGATGCGCGGTGTGCGCCGCAAAACGGCAGAGCACCTCGCCGAGTCCTGGAACACGATTCCCCACGTTACGCAACACGACCGCGCCGACATCACAGAACTCGAGCTACTGCGGGCCCGCTTCGCACCCAAGGCCGAAGAAGCTGGCGGCAAGATGACGGTGACGGCCATCGCGCTGAAAGTTTGCGCCGCGGCTCTCAAAGTATTTCCGCAATTCAATGCCAGCATCGACATGGAGAAAGAAGAAATTGTCTACAAGCAGTACATCCATATCGGTGTGGCGGCAGACACCGACCGCGGATTGCTGGTTCCTGTGATCCGCGACGTCGACAAGAAAAACATCGTTGAGCTGGCGGTTGAATTGTCGCAGCTTTCAAAAAAAGCGCGGGAGAAGAAGATCACGCCGGCAGAGATGGAAGGCGGCACCTTCACCATCACCAATCTGGGTGGGATTGGCGGGGTAGGCTTTACGCCCATCGTCAACCATCCGGAAGTGGCGATTCTTGGACTCTCGCGATCGCGCACCGAACCGGAATGGATCAATGGGAAATTCGAGCCGCGCCTCATTCTGCCGCTCTCGCTCTCCTACGACCATCGCCTCATCGACGGTGCGGACGCCGCCCGCTTCCTGCGCTGGATCGCGGAAGCATTCGAGCAGCCGTTTCTTCTGTCGGTGCAGGGATAGCAAGCAGCCGCAGGGACTCGGGTTTGTGCGTTCGCAGGCGTCTGAAGAACTCGAGTTTTGGGCTTTGTCTTTGAAGGGGCGCTCGATTTTTGGAACTTACTCTAAAGGGGCGCGGCTTCCAGCCGCGCCATACGTTGCCATGCATCAACCGCGGCTTTAGCCGCTGAGGTGTCAGCGCGGGTGCCCAAGACCCAATTCCAAATGACCGACACTCCAAACTTACACATCGCAGTCGTAGGCGGCGGCCCCGGAGGCTACGCCGCCGCATTCCTCGCCGCCGACCTGGGCATGAAGGTTACGCTCATCGACCCCGAAACAAATCCGGGCGGAGTGTGCTTGTATCGCGGTTGCATTCCCTCGAAGGCCCTTCTCCACGTTGCCAAGCTGATCGAAGAGTCCGAGCAAGCCAAGAATTGGGGAATCGATTTCGCCGAACCGAAGATCGACTTGGCGAGATTACGTTCGTGGAAAGAAAGCGTGGTCAAAAAGCTTACCGGCGGACTCGGCCAGCTTTCCAAGCAGCGGTCGGTGCAGTACATCCAGGGCCGCGCGGCGTTTGAAAACTCGAACACCTTGCGCATATCCAAAGCAGACGGCGCGGACCAAACCGTCAGCTTCGATCGCATCATTCTCGCTACCGGCTCGCGCCCTGCGATTGTTCCCAGTCTCAAGCTCGATTCGCCCCGCATGATGGATTCCACGGGCGCTCTGAATTTGGAAGATGTCCCCGGCAGCCTGCTGGTAGTCGGCGGCGGATACATCGGTCTCGAACTAGGATCCGTCTACGCCGCGCTCGGCACGCGAGTTACAGTAGTGGAAATGCTCCCCGGATTGCTTCCCGGCGCGGATCGCGACCTGGTGCTTCCGCTGCACAAGCGTCTCGATAAGATGTTCGCAACGATTCTTCTCAACACAACCGTGGCCTCCCTGAAACTTGAAAGCAACGGAATCCAAGCGATCTTCGAAGGAGCCGATGTCAAGGAACGAGAAAAAGCTTTCGACCGCGTGCTGGTGTCCGTCGGACGCACACCGAACTCAGAAATTCCTGGCCTGGAAAAAACTCAAGTGCAGGTCGGGCCCAAGGGGTTCATCCAGGTTAATCCGCAACTGCAGACCTCCGATCCTTCCATCTATGCCATCGGCGACGTCGTGGGTGAGCCCATGCTGGCGCACAAAGCTTCGCATGAGGGCCGCACCGCAGTCGAAGCCATTGCCGGACACAAAGTTGCCTTCGAACCCAACGCCATTCCCGCAGTCGTATTCACTGATCCCGAAGTTGCCTGGTGCGGTCTGACCGAAACACAGGCGCAAAAAGAGAATCGCGAAATCAAAGTCGGCAAATTTCCTTGGGCAGCTTCCGGCCGCGCCGTCACGCTTGACCGCCCGGATGGAATGACCAAGCTTCTCATCGATCCCAAAAGTGAGCGCGTACTTGGTGTGGGCATCGTCGGAGCCGGGGCCGGAGAACTGATCGCCGAAGGTGTCCTCGCCATTGAGATGGGAGCACTCGCCCGGGACGTCGCCTTGACCATTCATCCGCACCCCACGCTTTCGGAAACGCTAATGGAATCGGCGGAAGTCTTCTTTGGCACCAGCACACACGTGTACCGGCCGAAACGAAGCTGATCGAGAAGCGTCTGTCTCCAGATGCGGCCGGGATCCTCCGCGAACTCTGCCGCCTTTCTCTGCGTTCGGCGATTTAAGATTTTTGCTTTTGCCCTAAGTGCGCTGCCGGATTTCACTTTCTGTGCCGTTACAATAAAGTGTAATCGGGTCACGCGCCCAATTTTTAAGTCTGCGCCTGCAGCCCAAAACCGGGCGGGGAGAAAACCATGTCCTCCTTTAGCAAAAAAGTTGGCCTGTCGGTTCTTCTGCTGATTGCGTTCCGGCCAATGCATGCCCAAGGCGCGTTAGACCAGAGCCTACAGCGGCCATCTGCGCCAGCGAACTCTTCCACCCACACTTCTGCTGATCCTTTAGGGCGCGGCACGCCCGCTGGTACGGTCTTCGGATTTCTGCAAGCGGCGCAGTCGGGCAACTACAGTGTGGCGGCCCAATACCTGCAACTGAGTCCAGCCCGCAGACAGGCGGAAGGCGAACAGCTCGCGGCCAAGCTTAAAGTCGTCATGGACCGAGCTCTTGCCGGCAGCCTCAAAGACGTGAGTACGCAACCCGAAGGCACTCCCCAGGAAGGTCTCCCTCCGGACCGTCAAAAATTGGGAATCATGTCCTCGGGCGATATCGAAGCCGACTTGGAGTTGGTTCGTGTGTCGGACCCGAAGGCTGGAAAAATCTGGCTGATCTCCTCTGACACGCTGACCAAGATCCCCGAACTTTACGATCAAGTCGAGGCCCGTCAGGTCGAAAATCGCCTTCCAAAATTTCTCGTCAAGCACCAATTCGTCGGAATGCCAGTATGGCAATGGCTGGCGCTGCTCATCGCAATTCCAGTGGCGGCGGCGATCGGCGGCCTTTTCCTGCTCATAATCGACTTCCCCGTGCGATGGTGGGGGCAACGTCGGGGCAAGCCGGAAGTGGCCAAGTGGCGGCTAGCCTTCGGTCCCGCCTGGCTCTTCGTGGCCACGCTTGCCCATAAGGTTCTCGCAAGTTATGTGGGCATGCCACTGCTGCAACGGCACTCCTACGCCCAAGTTAATTCCGTCGCTCTAATCATCAGCACCAATTGGATTCTATGGCGGGGGATTCAGTGGTTTCTGCAGAATGTCCGCAACCGCGCTCTGGCTCATGGGCGAGGCGGTACCGGATCACTACTTCTGCTGGGAGAGCGGGTCGCCAAAGCAGGGGTGTTTGTCGCAGCGGCGTTTTTCGTGCTCGGCACTCTGGGATTCAACATGACGACCGCGCTGGCCGGCCTCGGTATCGGAGGCTTGGCCGTCGGCTTCGGCGCGCAAAAGACCATCGAGAACTTATTCGGTGGCGTCGCCGTGCTCGGCGACGAAGTGATTCGCGTGGGCGACGTCTGCCGCTTCGGCGACCGTGCTGGCACGGTAGAGGATATCGGCTTGCGCTCGACCCGCGTTCGGACGGAAGAGCGCACCTTGCTGGCGATTCCCAACGGAACTGTTGCCACCATCAACCTAGAGAACTTAAGCCGCCGCGACAAGATCCTGTTTAAGACGAATCTCGGTTTGCGGCTGGAAACAAAGGCAGATCACTTGCGCTTTGTGCTCGCGGAGATTCGTCGCCTGTTATACAGCCACGCAAAGGTGGACACAAAAAGCGTGCGTGTCCGGCTGGTTGATATCACATCGGGATCGCACACCGTGGAAGTATTCTGTTACATCCTCACCCAGGACTTCAACGAATTTGCCGCGGTCAGAGAAGATTTGCTGCTGCGGATGATGGATCTGGTTGAGGAATCGGGAACCGATTTAGCTCGTCCGTCGCAAACCCTGTATGTCGGGCGCGATTCAGGCGTGGAGAAGGAGAAAGCCCATAAGGCAGTGCAGAAGATCGCAGAATTGCGTGAGGGGAAGCAGTTGCCCTTCCCCGATTTCTCAGCGGAACACATTTCCTCGCTGCGCGGATCGATCGAGTACCCGCAGTCGGAGTCGGTTTTACGAAACGATCAGCACGATTCAGGACCGAAGCGCTGATCTGGCGAGTTCCATTTGCGCGCCAACCACGCCAGAAAAACATGTGTGGGAAAATACACTACGGCGGGAACGAGAATCAAATATGCCAGCAAGTAAATCGGCTCAGGAATAACGTGCTGTTCCCGAAAAAATGGACCGCGAGCCCAGTTAATGTCGAGCTCAGGCCGCCAGAAATAGTTGATCGGAACCACGATCCACGTGGTCAGCGTCTGAAGCTTCCATCCCTGCGGATTGTATCCCAGTCGCCAAATCGCCCACAATAAAAGTGGAGGCATCACGACGTGAAACAAACTCAACAGCCGTACCAACAGCGGAATGCCAGGATCGAACATATATTCTGTGCCGCCAATGATGTGCCTGCCAGTGATCAAGGCGCCTGCTAAGTCGATGGTGTAGAGAGATTGAAATAGCAACAAGCCAGTCGCCTGCCAGGAAAAGATGAGCGGACTCTCCAGCCACAGACCCACTGCGATAAAAAAATTCCCCAGGTCGCAGAAGAAGAAAAAATTCTGCAGTCCATACTGCCGCAAGTAGAACGGCGCCCAGGCAATGACCCACGCGGTCCAGAGCAACTTTAGCCACAGCGGCACCCGCATGGACGGCCATTGTATCCGGCCAGCTGCATGATCGCGGCAGAGCCGAAGTTTCCACCAAGTCGATACCGGAAACTTCACTACAGATACCCGCATACAGTCTCCAAGTATTTGAAAACAGTAGGACAAACTTTCGGCGAATTACCACAGTAACTTGATGGCTCTTACATGCGTACCTAGGATGAGCTTTATATGGGTTACCAAGCACTCCTCTTCTGTCCCGACGAAAAAACTGCTCGTACGGTTACGCAGGTTCTCAGCGAGCTGGACTTCGCCGTTGAGCCCTGCACCGAACCGTTTGTTGCCGTCAAGAAGTTGATGGCCCAGCACTTCGACGCCATCGTGGTGGACTGCGATAACGAGCAGAACGCGACGTTGCTCTTCAAAAGTGCCCATGGCTCAGCCTGGAATCAGACGTCGCTTGCGGTCGCCGTGGTCGAGGGACAGGCCGGAGTCGCAAAGGCATTTCGCATTGGCGCAAACCTGGTTTTGACCAAGCCCATTAATGTTGAACAGGCGAAGGGCACGCTTCGTGTTGCCCGCGGACTTCTGCGCAAGGGCGAACCGGCAAAACCCGCGTCCCAGGTGGCACCCCCGCGCACTGATATACCGCCTGCGATGGCGCCAACAGCGCCTGTGCTAGTTCCAGCTGCCAGCGCGCCCGCTCGGCCTCAGGATCAGGCTTCAATCTCCACAAATTCTTTTTCGCCAAGCGCAAAAAACGACTTAGTTGACCCAGATAACGACGTGCTGGGCGAAGACTCAGAAGGCTTTACGCTGTCTCCCGTTTTCAACGCGGCTCCGCCGGCAGCAACTGCGCCGAAGAAAGCCGCGACCCCGGCACCGGTTGAAGCCAAGCCGTCAAAGACGGCACCCGGCACAATCATGCTGTCTGCAAATCCCCCGGCGTCATCCGCTTCGCGCGCATATTCGTCGCCATCAGCCAGCGCGAGTGCGCCCGCGTCCGCGCGCGAGCATCCGGATGATGCTGCCGGCGCTCCCACGCCAACTAAAGTCCCGTTTGGTCGGGAGATTCACTCCGGGCAAAATCCTCTACTGTCCGATAATCCTCTGGCCGACGTTACGGCCCATCCGCCGGTGCCATCGTTCATGTTTGGCGACGTCACCGCGAGTGCGGAAACGAGTAGCGGTGGGGGCAAGAAAATATTTGCGGTAGTTGCAGTCCTCGTTGTAGCCGCTGTCGGGAGTTACTTTGCGTGGACACAGTTCCATAAAAAGTCCGACCCCTCACTCGGAGACGCCAAACCACCAGTGGCTGCGGTCGAGCCAGCGTCGCACCTGGAGCCTGCTGCTTCCAAAGCTCAACCCAGCATGACCGAATCCACCCCAACTTCTGCTCCCATCGCGACAACTCCGCAACCCAAAGCTTCAGCAACGACCACGGAGAGCACGCCGAAGTCTTTCGAGAGGGATGCTTTCGACTATGCAAACTTCGACAACAAATCCGACAGCAAAACCTGGGATAATAAAACGTCGGCGAGCAAGTCGCCCAAGTCTTCGGCGCTGAAGTCGTCGCCCGACATCGAATCTGCGGCGACGGCCAAGCCCGCCGCCCCTATCGTGGTGCGCAATTCCGCGTCCGGAGCGAAACTGAGCCAGCCGGCAGCCGACGTGCCCGCTCCCAGCCCGGTCGAAATTGCGTCAACTACCTCTGACGGATCGCTTCCGAACATTCTCGGCAATGGCGGCAACGTGCCCAAGCCCGTGCTCCAGACCTTGAACATTTCTCAAGGAGTCTCGCAGGGACTACTGATCAAGAAAGTTCAACCTGTCTATCCTGCCAATGCTCTTCGCATGCACGCCGAGGGAGCGGTTGAACTCCAGGCTACGATCGGCAAAAGCGGAAACATTGTCACCGTGAAAACACTAACGGGTGATCCCGTACTCGCTCGCGCGGCCAAGGAAGCCGTCCTTCAGTGGAAGTACAAACCTTATCTCCTCAACGGCGAGCCCGTCGAAATTCAGACGCAGATCACAGTCAACTTCAAGCTGCCCAAGTAGGATAGCCGCAAGATCTCCGGGCAATGGCGCTGGCGGAGTTATTCTGGAGTTGCTTCGCAGGCGGCGTTGAGTACCTACTTTCCAACAGCCCCGGCCGACTGCCGAGGCTATTCTGTTTCTGCGGCTAGGTAGAAAGAGAAGCGTCCCTCAGGGGCTAGAGCCCGCATTCTTATTGTCCCGATAACGGCACGGCTGGAACCGTGCCCTGCCCAAAACCATTCGTGCGCTTGCCAAACCATCCATGACCTGCTCGAGGCAATTGAGAACAGCACTCGCTTCCGGGGAGGTTGAAACCTTCGTGGACGATCTTGCGAATCTTGACGCGGACATGATTCATATCGACATGTCCAGCGGCGTCTCGCTTCACTGGATCCTGACTCACTTTGCGGCGATTGCTGTTGCCCGCCCTTACTTCGTTCGGACTGACCGTTCCTGGCGGACGCCGCGCGGGCTGCGTTGCGGATTGTGGAGCGGACACCCCCGTCCGCTAAGACTTGTCAAGAACAGAGGTCAAAGATCCAAAAGCGAACTAATCCCGCTTACTCGTGCTGCAGGGATTCATCCACTGCGACTTTGTCGCTCCTGCCTACTGTGATCACTTTGTGGATGGGAGCGTAGCCGCTTAGGGTGATGTCGATGATGTAGTTGCCGGGATCGAGCAGGAACTCGACTGGAGTAGTTTTCTCGAGCAGGTGTTGATTGACTGCGACCTGCGCGCCTTTGGGCTGGGTTTTGACGCTGACGGTTCCCATCCCTGCTTCGCCACCTTTGCCGCCGAACATCTTCTTGAATTTGCCGGTGGTTCTGATGTCATCGGCATTGCCGAGCGGACGCAGCGTGGACGAGACTCGGGCAATTTCTCCCTGCACCAGTTGCGAGGATGCGGTTTCGTCGAGGTATCCGGCTTTGCGCAGCAGGATGGCGTGAGCTCCCTTGTCGAGCGACAACTGTGCGGGAGTCACTTTGCCGCTGTCTTTGCCGTCCACATACACGTTGGCCCCCGCCGGACTGCTGCTGACGGAAAGTGTTGCCATCAACGGCGTGAGATGGATGACGACAAGAGCCTTGTCGCCGGAAGCGACGTCGATAGTGCGCGTGTCGGTGACGTAGCCAGCTTTCGCCACTACAACGGTGTGCTGGCCGGGAGCAAGCCCCGCCATCGTGTAAGGCGTGACCCAGGCGGGATCGCTTTTGCCGTCGATCTGTACCTGCGCGCCCTGCGGAGTGGAATCGATGGCCACACGTCCGGGGACAACCACAGGTGCGGCGGCGGCTTTTTTCCTGATGGTGCGGCCCCTGGCCGGCGCAGCCTCCGGTGCGGCTGAGTCGTCCACGACGGACGGGCCTGGCGGCTGAGTTGAGTCTGTTTCAGTGGCTGGTTGAGCTGGTTGATTCTGCAGCGCTGGCTTTTTCGCCAAAGTTTGTGAGGCGATGGCTGACGATGGGGACTGTGCCACTCCGTTATCGTCGTCCGCGTTTTGGAAACGAATGTAGACGGCTATCGCCAAGCCGCCGAGCAGGATAAGCGCAATCGCGCCCGTGATCGCATACCCGAGCAGGCGAGGAGGAACGCCCTTAATCTGGTTAATCGCCTTGTGGGCGAGTTCGCGAGGCTGAGCCTTGGGCTTCTCGGGCGACCGTCCGCGGAGCGTGACTGGATCGAGCGAAATTTCCGGCTGCACCGGCGGAGGCGGAGGCGCCATATAAACTTCCTTTAGCGGAGGCAACTCATCAATTTCCGAGAAGCTAGTACTCGCGGCGCGAGATCCACCCTCCGCCATTAAAGGATCGAAAGCAACGTTAGGAGCTTGCGCCTCGAACGTTTCAATCAACGACTCGTCGGCTACGGCCGGGGATATAGGCGCTTTGTGCTGGGCGGAGGCATCGATCGCATTGACAGAGGATGCATTAACTTCGCTCGAGGCGTCGAGCTTGGATTGTTTTGGAGCAGGCAACCCCGGCGTGTCAGCTCCAGTTCCCGCTGTAGCCGGCTTTACGCCTGAAGTCGCCACCGGCCGAGCGGGGGCCACCGCGGGTGGCTTTGGTTGAGATCCCGCCGCAAATTTTGCTGCGGCTGCCGCCTTTACTCTGTCGGGAATAACAGCAGTTTTAGCAGGTGCGGCGGGCTTGGCAGCGGTTTGCGAGCGGGAGTCTTTGCACTTTTCCAGATCTTCGAGCAATGCTCTTCCGTTTGCGTAACGCTGAGCGGGATCCTTGGCCAGGGCCTTCATGATCAGATCGCTGAGCCAGGGATGGATCTTTGGGTTGAGCTGTATCGGCAGATCGGGAATCGTCTCCAAGATGCTCTGGCACACCCCGTCGACGGTCGCGCCCGAAAACGCTTTGCGATCAGTCACCATTTCATAAAACATGGCGCCCAGGCTGTAGAGATTCGATTGGGCGGTAATTTCTTCACCGCGAACCTGCTCCGGCGACATGTAAAAAAGGATAGAGGGGACCCCGTCCGTTGTTTGGGGGGCAAAGTTGCCGACGCTGGAAACACCGAAGCTGAGAATTTTTACGGTGCCGTCCCAACCGCACATGATCTTGGAAGGCTCGAGGTTGTAGTGAAAGATTTTGTGTGCGTGGGCGTGATCAAGGCCATTGCAGACTTGGCGGCCGATGTCGAGCAGGTCCCAGATGGAAAATCCTTCCTTGCGGGCCAGCATGGTGGCGATGCTGTTGCCCTGGATGTACTCCATGGCGGCACAAAACTTGCCTTCGATTTCGCCTGCGCCATAGACGGGAGTGACGTGCGAACTGCTGAGGACCTTGCTTCCCTCGGCTTCTTCGAGCAGGGACTTTTCGAGATCGCGCGCCTTCTCCCCGAAGGCGCTGAGTTGAATCGCTTTCAATGCGATGGTTTGTCCGCTTTGAGGGTCGTTGGCCTTGTAGACCGTGCTGGTCGAAGACTTCGCGAGCTCGCTAAGAATTTCGAAAGGGCCGATTTTCGTGAGCATTTCTTCCTGGCCTCGTTACGAAAAAAGTCCAAACGCGGCTCTAACCGGAGCCGCGCGGAGCAATAGTTCGGAGCAAGTCAAACGCTAGGATATCGTTGAAAGCATTGGACTTCGAGTTACCAAAGTAATTCCGGAGTGCAGGCATTGGCGGGCAATGTGGGGATGAGAGCGTGGTCCCTTCGATGTTGTTGGACACTGCTCGACAGCGTCGCGATTTCCGGCTTCCGACACAAATCCGTAACTTCAGCCAGACTTAGGTCGTTATAAGTTTCATGGCCGGCATCGGTGTGACATTTGTCATGCAAGCGTGATGACGATCCCCACTGGTGGGGCAGCGGCAGAAAGCAGAGCATGGGCACGCTGTCGATCGCTGGAGCTGGATTCGGATACAAATGCTTACATAGTGGGACCGGTTGCCGTTGACAAGTGGATTCAATTACTCTTGTCACTGACAAGAGGCGTCGTCGTGTCCAGCCCAGGTGTTTCTCCCAGAAAGTTCAATCATGACTTTGACTCGGTTTGTCACAAAGAACGCGTTGCGAAACAAGCGGCGAAGCAGCCTGACGGTGCTAAGCATTGGATTTTCGCTCCTGTTACTCACCCTCATGATGGCCATCTGGCGTAACTTCTACCTCAAAGAAGGCAGCGAAGTATCGGCTCTTCGACTAGTCACAAGGCACAAGGTTTCATTGACCTTTTCCATGCCCAGCTATTATCGGGAAAAAATTCGGGCGCTGCCGGGAGTTGCCGTGGTCGTTCCTCAGAACTGGTTCGGCGGCGTTTATAAGGACGATAAGTCGCGCAACTTCTTCGCGCAATTCGGGACCGACCCCGAGGAGTTCTTCAAAGTCTACAAAGACTGGGAGATTCCCGTGGACCAGATCGTGGCCTGGCAACGCGACCGCGCCGGAGCCGTTGTCGACACCAAGAAGGCCGAGGAATTTGGCTGGAAGGTCGGGCAAAAGGTTATCATCACGGGCACGATTTTCCCCACAAATCTTGAGCTCACCATCCGCGGGATTTTTAAAGCGCCACAGCCCACCCAGGCGCTGTATTACAACCAGAAATATGTTGAAGAGGCCGTGCCGTATATGAAGGGACAACAGGGTTTCTACACGATTTTGGCGGATTCGCCCGAGTCGGTTGCGCGGATTGGTCCCGCGATCGACGCCATGTTCCGCAACTCGCCTCAGCCCACGAGGACGGAGACCGAAAGGGCGTTTCAACTCGGCTTTCTCGCTATGCTGGGCAACGTGAAGGCCTTCATCCTCAGCATCTGCGGAGCGGTGGTTTTCGCCATCCTGTTGGTTTCGGCCAACACCATGGCCATGTCGATTCGCGAACGCACCCGTGAGGTCGCCGTTCTCAAGACTCTCGGCTTCACACGCCGCACCATACTTGGTTTATTCGTGGGTGAGGCGATAGTTGTGGCGTTGGTGGGTGGGGTTCTTGGCTCCGTGGCGGCCTTCCTCATCGGAGTAGGTGCGGGCAAGGCGGGCGGTATGATGGGCGCGTTACAGGTAAGTCTTCCGACGATTCTGGTCGCCTGGTGTGTGGCTGCGCTGGTAGGGTTCATCAGCGCGGTGGTCCCTTCCTACCATGCATCGCGGCTGAACATCGTGGACGGTCTGCGGCACATTGGCTGAACAGAAAATCTATGCCGATTCCTATAAGCTACAACATCCGTAACATGAAGCTGCGCAAGGGTCTGACCATCATGACCGCTCTAGGCATTGCGCTGACCGTGACCACCGCCATCTTTATTATGGCTTTGCTGGCTGGACTGCAACGTGCCTTTGTAACTAGCGGCAATCCGTTGAATGTCCTCGTGCTGCGCAAAGGTTCAACCAGCGAACTAACCGGCCCGTTCCCAGCGGAGAACTTTCAGGTTTTGAAGACCCTGCCTGGAGTCGCCAAAGACAGCCACGGTGACCCGTTGGTTTCCGGCGAAGTCACGGTAGTGATCGTCCTACCCCGCAGGGATGGCTCGGGCGAGGTGAATGTAACAGTTCGGGGAATGATGCAGGACGGTTTGGAGCTGCGTCCCGCTGTGAAGTTGGCGCAGGGACGCTGGTTTGCTCCAGGCCAACGCGAGATCGTGGTAAGCAACAGTATCCACAAACGATTTCAGCACGCCGACGTGGGAGACTCAGTGGAGTTTGGCAAGGGTTCCTGGCAAGTGGTGGGTGTGTTCGATGCTGGCGGGACGGCTTACGAATCGGAAATGTGGGGTGACGTTAACCAGATGACGTCTGACTTTGATCGTCAGGGCGTGTATAGCTCTGCCTACCTGCGGGCTACGGACGCCGTGTCGGCTGAAGCGCTCAAAAACCGAGTGAGTGACGATCAGAGGCTGAAGCTGGACAGCATGCTGGAGACTGAGTACTACGCGAAGCAGACCAGTTCCGGGGCGGTGATCAGGACTATCGGCTGGATCGTGGCGGTGATCATGGCCATCGGCTCGAGCTTTGCGGCCATGAACACCATGTACGCCGCGGCAGCGTACCGCTCCAGAGAGATTGCGACTTTGCGCGTGATTGGATTCTCGCGGCCAAGCATTCTGACCTCGTTTGTGTTGGAAGCGCTACTGCTGTCCTTACTGGGCGCAGCGGTCGGAATCGTGCTGATGTTGCCGTTTAACGGCATGACGACGGGAACACAAAATCAGACGACGTTCAGCGAGGTTGTTTTCGGCTTGCAGATGACTCCTGGCGTCGTTGGAAGCGCAATCATTTTTGCCCTGGCGATGGGACTGATCGGCGGCTTCGCTCCGGCGTGGCATGCAGCACGACAGAATATTCTTAACGCCTTGCGCGGGTAATGTGTCGCTGGCTCGTTGAAACGGAAACCAGAAAACGGAAACCAGATCGAATCGTATTTCGTACTTACCCCTATGCCGATTGACGCCAAACATGAAGACTTGCAGAGCCTGCGCATTGACCGCACTCAAAGGGGAGCGGGCAATACGGCGGGTGAGCCTCCGGCTTGGGCGCGCCGTTACATTGTTATTGGAATCGCCCTGGTAGCTGTGCTGAGCTTGTCTGCGCTGGCTTATCGTTTGCTGTCCGCCACTGAGCCTGAGGTGGAAGTTGTGCGCGCTACGGCGGAAAGCAGTGATGTTGGCGGTACGGTACTGTCGGCCACGGGGTACATCGTGGCCCACCATACGATCAACGTGAACTCGAAGGTCACAGGGCGTCTGGCTTGGATTGGAGTGGAAAAGGGCGACAAGGTTAAAGAGGGCCAGGTGCTGGTGCGTCTGGAGAATCAGGAGTTCCGCGCGGGTTATGAGCAGGCCAAAGGCGCCGCTGCCAATGCCCGGGCTTATCTTGCGGAGTTGCAGAACGGATCGCGCCCGGAAGAGATCCAGCAGGCGCAACACAATCTCGAGGAAGCCCAGGCTACTCTTGCCAACGATAAGCGGATTCTGGATCGCACGAAGGAGCTGGCCGGCGGAGGGGTGCTTTCCCGGCAGGCGCTGGACGACGCCACCGCAAAATTCGATGCCGACCAGCAGAGGGTGAACTCTCTGGAGAAGGCGTTTCAACTGATGCAGATCGGGCCGCGACAAGAAGAAATTGCGCGCGCGCGCGGATTGATGGCCCAAGCCCAGGGTCAGCTCGACTTCGCGAAGGCGCAGCTCGACGCTACAGTGATCCGCGCTCCGGTTACTGGCACTATTCTGGACCGCACTGCGGAGAAGGGTGAACTGATCACCGCACAGTTTGCGAGCGCGGCGGCTGGTGGACCACAAGGATCGGTAGTATCGCTGGCTGATCTTAATGATCTTCAGGTGGAGCTGGATATCGCGCAATCCGACTTTGCCCGGCTTGGTCCTAAACAGAAAGGGATTGTTACGGTGGATGCCTATCCGGACCGCAAATACGATGGCCAGATTGCACAGATTTCTCCGGAGGCGAACCGGCAGAAAGCTACGGTGCAGGTCAAAGTGCAAGTCTTGAATCCGGACGAATACTTGCGGCCGGAGATGAATGCGACGGTGAAGTTTATCGCGAATGAACCTGGGAAAGGTTCCAGCCAGCCACCGGGCGTATTCGTACCCTCTGCTGCCGTCCGTGATCGAGAAGGCAAGAAAGTTGTGTTGGTCGCTCACAACGGCAAAGCCGTGGCACGGCAAATTCGCGTGTTGAGCCAGCGCAGCGAAGGATACCTGGTAGAGGGACTGGTTGGGGGCGAGAGTGTGATCACTACGGCGCCACAGGATCTGAAAGATGGAGGCAAAATCAAGATTAAGGGGCAATCATGAGTACTGTCGCGGAAAACAAAGTTGCTACGGGCACGAAGGTGGTTCAAGTCCGAAACGTCAGCAAGATCTTCAAGCGAGACGCGTTCGAGGTGAAGGCGCTCGATGATGTTTCGATTGACATTGCCACCGGGGAATTCCTGGGCCTGATGGGACCCTCTGGATCGGGCAAGACTACGCTGCTCAACATGATTGCGGCCATCGACCGGCCGACCTCTGGCGAGCTGCTGGTGCAGGGACAAGACGTTTTTCGTTTCGGCGATGCGCAAGCTGCTCGCTGGCGTAACGAACATATTGGCTACGTCTTTCAGACATTCAACCTGATCCCGGTGCTCACAGCATTTGAAAATGTGGAGTTACCTCTGCTGCTCACTAAGCTCAATCCGCAGCAGAGACGCGAACACGTTATGACGGCGCTGAAGCTGGTGGGGCTGGAAGAGCGCGTCAATCACTTGCCTAAGCAACTATCGGGTGGGCAAGAGCAGCGCGTGGCCATCGCGCGAGCTATCGTAAGCGATCCGACACTGTTGCTTGCCGACGAGCCCACGGGCGACCTGGACAGCCATTCGGCGACCGAGATTCTGGAGATCCTCAAGCGTTTGAACGGGGATTTTCACAAGACAATCGTGATGGTCACGCATGATCCGCACGCGGCTTCGTATGCGCACGTGACCCGGCACCTGGAAAAGGGTATGCTGCTGCCGCCGGAATAGAGCCGCGACCCGGTCAGGCGTGAGGCCACATTTTCGCGCTGGCATCCGGAGACGATGATTGCGTGTCCGCCTCGGCTACCCACTGCCACGCGCGGCGACCGTTTTCAAGAATTACAGCGCGGGCCTCTCCGTACTCCACCAGACGATTCAAGACTGTAGTCACTGATGCCATGGGATCTTTGTGGCGGGCCAGCATGGGCGGCAGCTTTTGTTGGATCTGCTCACACATGTCGCGGGCGCTCAGGGCGCGGTTCGACTCCATGAGAATCATTCGGCACGCCTTGGTGAAGCCCGGCTGACGGCCGTTGTTCTTGCGGTCGACCAGTTCCAGTAATTCATTGCTCAAGACGCTATCGCCGAAGAGGTTCGCGAGGCCCGCTATGGTCTGCTTTAGTGTGCCAATCCGTTTGACTAGCTCGGCGCGCTGCTGCATCAGCTGTCGCAGTTCTTCGTGAGCCTGTCGCACTACCTGGTGCACGCTTCCATTTGCGCTTTCCGCGCTCGTGAGATGGCTTTCATTTTGCCGCTGAATCATAGAAAACCTCCGATGGGCATCTCCAGTCCGATGTGTCGGGACTTTGTCGCATTAGACGTTCGAGTCTTGTGTTGGTTAACAGTAAATCACGGGTGACCGGCCTCAAGTGGTGGTCTGGCGTCCCGCCCATGCACACACTAAGGGCCTTTAAACCAATACGCTGGGAGTTGGGCTTCGGTTCCCTGCATTTCATCCCAAGAGACGCGGTCTTGGTGGAAAGTCCCCCCAGCTGGTCGGATTGAAGACAAAAGCGCCAGTCTCTCCCAGGATGAATCGTTCTCCGATTCGGGAAGCGCTTGGGCAGGGATAATCGTTGGTCCAAGTGGTGACGCCACGTGGGTACCAATTCTTCCGATGGAGAAACAGAGGACACCTTGGTCGCAAGCGCACACGAGGAACTTTCCACGTCGGCCGTGCGTGTGTTGCTGGGTCGGCAGCCAAGAAGAAGATTTTTTCTTTATACGTCTTGGCAGAAGCCAGGCCGCGCTTCGGGTGGAACGGCACCATGTGAATTGGCTGCCAGAGCCGAAGGATGCGCTGGGACGCGATAACCACGACCTCGTCCGGTTTGAGGATGAGACTGAAGCCCGCCCCAGCCTGGTTGGCGCGTAATCCAGACAAGCTGAACTTCTTTAGGGGCCGCGTATAATGAGCTTCTTGCCTTGTTATCGCGCAATTTGCGCGCATCTGACTGGCTGTGTGCATAGGTTCCAGATTTGCATAAGTTTCAGATTCGCTTTTCTCCGAGGATAAAGGAATTTGATTGCTGCACTCCTTCTACTCGTCGTCGCTGGCGCCGTGGTTTATTCGCTCCTGTCAATCCTAGCCGCATGGCGGTATCTGGCTGCGCGCCCGCCTGCGCTAAAATCCATAGAGCCGATCAGTATTCTTAAGCCGCTAGCGGGACTGGACCTGGATCTCGAATCTCGTCTGCGCACCTTTTTCGAGCAAGACTACGCGGCTTTCGAAATCCTTTTTGCGGTTCGCAGCGGGGATGATCCGGCGGCCCAGGTCGTCAGCAAACTTCAGAAGCAGTATCCGAACATTCCCACCCGACTGATCGTGACTGGTGAACCTCCATATCCAAATGCCAAGGTGTACAGCCTTGAGCGCATGCTCGTCGCAGCCGCGAATGATCTGGTGGTCATGAGCGACAGCGATATTCACGTTAGGGCCGACTTATTGCGGACGGTGGCGGCGGAGTTTCAGGATCCGCATGTCGGAGTGGCCACCTGCCCATATCGAGCGGTGCCGGGACCGAGCTTCTGGTCGCGTCTGGAAACGACCGGGATGAATGCGGACTTCTGGGCGTCGGCGTTGGTAGCAAGGATGGTCGAGGGCGTGCGATTTGCTGTGGGCCCAACCATTGTTGCGCGGCGCAGCGTGTTGGAATCAATTGGAGGCTTCGACTGCCTCAAAGACTATCTTGCGGAAGATTTCGTGATGGGGAAGTTCGCTGCCGAGGCGGGTCACGGCGTGATCCTCTCCTCCTACGTGATCGATCACCACATCGACAGCGTTACGCTGAGGCAGAGTGTGGCTCATCGGCTGCGCTGGGTGCGCAGCACGCGGCGGTCGCGTCCCATGGGGTATCTGGGCCAGTTATTCACGATGCCGCTGCCGCTGGCTCTGCTTCTCTTTGTTGTCAGGCCGGAGTGGTGGCCGGTGCCGGTCATTGCGACTGTGATACGTTCTTTGGCCGCATATACTGTGTCGGCGCGGGTGCTGAAGGCACGGTTGAACTGGTTGCTATTGCCGGTTGAAGATCTGGCCGGATTTTGTTTCTGGCTGGCGGGATTTTTTGGCGACACCATTTCATGGCGCGGTCGGCGTTACCGACTTTATTCCGATGGCCGCTTCGAACTGATTGCTTCTTCAGGGTCCAGTGAATAGCCCGGCATCTAGAACCTGTCTTGTAATTAGCTAGGGCCTCAGGGGCTAAAGCCCGCGTCTTTACTGGCTCTGGACAGCGCTCTTCGGCTGCGCTCAGGGCAGGCTAAGGACTGCCGCCGCGCCCTTGCAAACCACTCGGCCCAGTTCTCAGCTGCTCTCGCGAGTCAGTGCGGTGCGGCGCGGCTCAACTTACCATTTCTCAGGTGGAAATTGTCTCCTCGCCATGAAACTGTGTGACCGGCAAAACTGGTGATCCAAACTGCTATGGCAGTGATGTCTCGCAGTGGAATGAGCCACAGATTTCGCAATAAATGGCGGTCAGCTAAGACCACTCTGCCAATCACAAGCGCCACTAGCAGGCGCAGAAAGGTGACGCCGGCGAACAATTCCCAGCTCCAGCGCGCGCCATTCGCCGTGATCACAGTCACCAGCGACCACATGAGGCCGAATGTAAAAATCAAACCGATGTATCCGCCGGCGCGAGCATCCCTTATGGCGCGGGACCAGCGCAATTGATGTTGTAAGAAATTGCGCATGCTGTACGGCGGCAGAACGGTTTCCACAACGAGATCGGATAGCTCCACCTTCAAGCCAAGCTCCGCGATGCGCCGACCCAACTCGTAGTCGTCAGCGAGATAGTCTGCGAACGATTCAAATCCGCCAATTCGTTGCACATCACCGCGGCGGAGAGCCAGGGTTGACCCCAGTCCAAAGCGCATGCCGCCTTCCAATTGACGGGCCGCCAGGACTCCCGCGCAGAAGTCAGTACTGATGCCCAGCGCTTCCCATCGCGAACCGAGGGTTGGAGCGGCGACGCCACGGTACAGGCAGGTAACCATCCCCACAGTCGGATCGGCGAGTGGCGCGATCACACGCCGCAGGTAGTCGCGCTCAACTCGGATGTCGCTGTCATTGACGATGAGATCATCGTGGCGCGCTAACGGCAACATCTGCGCCAGGTTGCTCACCTTGATGTTCGCGCCCAGGATCTTTGGACAGACGATCAACTGGATTCTATTAGTCGGGAACTCGCTTTGTAGTTTCTTCACGGTTGCAATCGCCGGATCATTCGGATCGCTCACGCCAAAGATGATTTCATATTCTGGATAGTCTTGCAGGTAGTGACTGCGGAGGCATTCGTAGATTTGCGGGTCGCTGCCCTTCAGAGGCTTAAGGATGGAGATTGGCGGTGTGGCTTCCGTAAGTGTGGGACGAGATCTGGCCGAGGTTTGTTCGCGCAGAAAGGCAGAGGCACTCCACAAGCAAATCAGATAATAAATTGCACTACTTATCGCGCCGATAACGGCAGCAAGCTGAATGATTCTAGTTGCGTAATGAATCATGCTCGGTGAGGCAAGCTCATTCGTAACGCAGCGCCTCGATCGGATCGAGGTTCGCGGCCTTCCACGCCGGATAGATTCCGAAAACGAGTCCGACTCCGGCAGCGGAGCCGAAACCGAAGATAGTCCAGAACATTGACATGCGGGCAGGCAACGATGGCCAGAGCGCCGGGATGCCCCAAACCATCATTGCGCCCAGCAGCACGCCGATGATGCCGCCCACCGCGGTCAGGATCATTGCTTCCAGGGTGAACTGCAGCAGAATATCCCGCTTGCGCGCACCAATTGCCTTCCGAACGCCGATCTCGCGCGTGCGCTCGGTGACACTGACCAGCATGATATTCATCACGCCCACGCCGCCCACGATCAAGCCCACGCTGGAAATAGCGAACATTCCGATGAAGAGCATGCCGGTCAGTTGGTTCCACACGTCGGAGATGGAGTCGGAGGTGAAAACGGCGAAGTTATCCGCCTTATCAGGCGGCACCTTGCGACGGCGGCGCAGCAATTCGCGGATCTCATCGACCGCCTTCGGCATGTCATCGTGGGAAGTGGCCTTAACGCTGATCCAGTGTTGCTTCATTTCAGGATGCAGCTTCCTGAATGTCGTGAGCGGCATTAACACTTTATTGTCTTCAGGATTCTTCCCGCCGCCAAAAACCGATTTAACAGCTTGGACGACGCCGATCACGCTAAAGAGCTCGCCCTCAATGTTGACTTCCTTCCCGACAGGGTCGGTGTTGCCAAACAATTCTTCCGCGGTGTCGGACCCCAGCAGAACCACGGGCGAGTGGTGCTCTTCGTCAACTTCGCTGAACCAGCGTCCGGAGCCGATCAACAAGTCGAACACGTCCTTGGATGAGGCCTGATCGCCTTCCAGAATCGTGTTCTTTGCTTTCCGATCCCCATATTTCACCGCGAAACTGCCGACACCCAGCTCTGGCCGGAAATAGCGAAGCCCGGCAGTGACCGCTTTGACGTGCGGCAACAGAGCTATGGCAAGAGAGTCCTCGTAAGTCAGCTCCTTGCGGGTGCGCATTTCTTCGGTCGGACGGCCGAAGGTGAAAGGCTCAATGTGAAAAGCAAAGATGATGTTTGAGCCCATGCTGCTGACCATGTTGCGGACATTGTCGTCGAGGCCGCGTCCGATGGAAGAAACTCCGATGACCATGGCTACGCCGATCACGATTCCGAGCACGGTCAGTGAGGAGCGCAGCTTGTTGCCGCGGATGGTGTCCGTTGCCATCTGGACTATTTCGCCGAATTCATCTTTGCGAATCATGCGGATTGCGTAATTGGGTAATAGAGTAATTTAAACCCGGCCTCCGCGAGGACATCAGGCCTTCCAGATTACACAATTACCACGATTACACAATTGCTCATTCTTCTCTGGCTCATTCTTCTCTACATCTCGAAGCGCAGGGCGACAATCGGATCCAATTTTGCAGCTTTGCGTGCGGGATAGACTCCAAAGAACACTCCCACACTGGCCGCCACCATCAATCCCGCTGCGACTGCCCACAATTTGATGGCGGAAGGCATGCCGATCAGCAAGGTAATCGTTTCGGCGAGGGTGACCCCCAACAACACTCCGAACGCGCCACCCATCACCGCAAGCGTCACCGCCTCGATCAGGAACTGTAGCAGAACGTCTCCGCGGCGGGCGCCTAGCGCCTTTCGTATACCGATTTCGCGGGTGCGCTCGGTTACGGTTACCAGCATGATGTTCATAATGACGATCCCGCCCACAACCAGCGAGATACAGGCAATGCCGATCGTGGCGATAAAGAATGTGCTGCTGAAGTCTGCCCAGACACCCAACAGGCTGGCATTGGTTTCGATGTCAAAACTGTCGTCGGCTTCTGGCCGGTCGTGGCGGCTCGCCCGCAGCGCGGCACGGGCTTCGTCTATGGCTACGTTGAGCGGAGGACCCGCGCTGGCGGCCTTGCCGGAAATTCGAATGTTCTGATTGTGTACTCCGTACTGCTTCAGATATGCCGTGATGGGGATCATGACGTAGTTGTCCTGGCTCTGCCCCATCGTCTTGCCCTTCTTCTTGCCGACTCCGATCACCTGGTACGTCCAGCCGTCCAGGCGAACTTCTTTGCCGAGCGGATCGCTGCCCGTCATGAGGTGCTCGACAATGTCAGTTCCCACAACCATAACCGGAGACTTGTTGTTGAGATCGGTATCATTCAGCATGCGGCCGGCGGTCAGGTCGGTATCGTAAATCGGCGCCATGGAAGGCGTGATCCCCTGCACCGTGGTGTCGGTGATGGATTGCTCCGCGTACTTTACGTGCCCGCTGTTGTTGCGCACGGCTGCTCCCACGTAAACGCAGTGGCGGCAGGCATCCCGCACAGTTTGGTAGTCTTCCATCAACAAGTCCTTGCGTTTTTCGGCTTCCAGATAGTGATCGACATTGGTTAGAGCGGGCGAGACCTTGAAGATGATGAACACATCCGCTCCTAGATTAAAAATTTTTTCCGCAACGTAGGTGTTGATGCCCTCTACAAAAGTCACGACGGCGATTACAGCAGCCACGCCGATGACCACGCCGAGAAGCGTGAGCACCGAGCGAAGCTTGTTCGCCCATAGCGATTGCAGCGCAATGCGGATGGCTTCGATGCTATTCATGGACTGGAGCTGGACGATAGAATCTCGGCCGCCAGCTCTTAGCCCTGGGCGCCGGCGGCAGTTCTCAGTCTAACAGCGACTTCATCGGCCCCACGAAGGATCTGGCTCCGTGTCAATTTTTGAGTCCGTCACTCTGCGGGCAGTTATTCGTGGACATCGCATATAATGATTGAGTGGGCAGCTGGACCGGACGGCCGCTCTTGTCGCGTCAAGTGATGAGGGAGGAAAGTCCGAACTCCGCAGAGCAGTGTGCCGGATAACGTCCGGGAGGCCGGGTTCAAGCCCGGTTGACGGAAAGTGCCACAGAAAATATACCGCCTCGGCGGCAACGCCGGAGTAAGGGTGAAAAGGTGCGGTAAGAGCGCACCGCCGCTGCAGTAATGCAGCGGGCAGGGCAAACCCCACACGGAGCAAGACCAAATAGGGAGGGAGAGCGGAATTCCGCTTCCGCGCACGCGCCGGCTCGGCACGTCAAACCTCCGGGTAGGTCGCTAGAGCCTCGCAGCGATGCCGGGCCCAGAGGAATGGCCGTCCCACCGGAGCGATCCGGCGGACAGAATTCGGCTTACAGGTCCGGCTGCCACAAGTTATTATTTTCAGTCACTTACAGAACACCGGATCCCATCGTGACGCCGGTGTGACGCAGTTGAACGGTGTTGGACGGAAGCGCGGTTTTCGCTTGCTCGAGAATCGCCTTGAACATGAGACCGGAAAAAGGGCCGACCAGACTCCTTTTCTGCCGAAAGTCCGCGAGCTGACGTACCTCAGAAACCATCGCGAGGCCATCGCGGCGATGGACTTTTTCACCGTCCCAACGCTCACCGGGGTTCTGCACTGCGTTTTCGTCATCGGGCACGACCGGCGTAAGATCCTGCACTGCAAGGTTACGCGAAATCCCCATGCAGTTGGGGGGGAACAGCAATTGCGAGAAGCCTGGGCCTACAAACAGCCGCACCGATTCTTGCTATTCGACCGCGACGCGAAGTTTGGCGCCGATGTGGTTTCGGCCGTGAAAAACATCGGAAGTCAGCCAACGCGCACGGCCTTTCGCAGTCCGTGGCAGAACGGGGTGGTGGAGCGCCGGGTGGGAAGTTGCCGCCGCGACTTGCCGGACCACGGGATCATCCGGAAGGAGCGGTATCTCAAACGGCCGAGGTCTGCATACTTGGCCTACTACTACCACGAGGACCGGACTCATCTGGGACACGCCAGCGGGTCGGCCTACAGCCGTCCGCTCTGGAACCGAGAGCAAGATTCAATCCCTGCCGAGACTCGGCGGCCTGTACCATCGGTATGTAGCGACAGCGTAGAGTCAAGAGCTGCTGTTTTTCAGACGACCAGACGCTTTCTCTTGTAATCCTGCCGAGGCACGGTTCAGGATTTCTGCGAGGATTTTCGGTCGACGAATCAGCCTGCAATCCCAAGCCGAAGAGGTTGCACCGAGTAGCGCGAAATCCCTAGTCATGGAGGGCACAACGATTTGGCGAACTACAACTGGGCGCAAGTATCGAAGAAGGCGGGAAGACCGGGTTGGCCTCTAATCCGCCGTCAGCTCCGCGAGTTGATTCGAACCATGACGGGATTAACGGCTTCGGATCTGGCTGAGAAAGTTCGGGCCATGAGCGGGGAATCTGATTCCGCCTATGGTGCGCGCCGCGCCGCCTATGACATCAAGAAACTCCGAGGCAAGAGCATGGTGCCGAAGATCGGAGCCTCACGCCGCTACGAGCTACCCGAAGGGCTACGAGCCATGACTCCTCTTGGTGGTTCTGCGCGAACGGGTAACCCGACCCTTGCTCGCCGCCAGCACTCGCCCCGAGCCCGACTCCAAACTGTCCAATCCGACGCCCGGCGATCAGCACTACGAAAACCTCCGCGCCGGCACGTGCGGCCTCTTCACTGAGCCGGGGGTGGCAGCTTAAGATCGACAATTTATTTTTCATCCCTTCGGATAAGCCAATTTGAGAGCCGGATTCCTTCGACATGACATGGCGGTGAACTCGAAGATGCCAAACTCGAAACGTAAGGTGACTCTGCCCGGTTCCATCCGGGATTTTGTCGAACGGCAGGCGACGCTTCCGCTCGAGAGTCTGTTGGAGGATACTGACGCGCCCTTTTATCCTTACTGCGAGTACTGGCTCCGGGCCATCGCAGCAATACTCCTTTCTGGGCGGATTGCGGCCAAGGAAGACGGCTTCCCCAACATGACGGATGTGAACCGGACCTGCAAGGAAGCAAACTTCGATCAATACTTATTCGAAGCGACGGGCAAGTTTCTGGTCATGGCGAAAATCATCCGGCCCAGCCAGCAAAGTTCCCGGTATGAGCCGGCCAAGTTCTGCGATGCTTTTTGGAACCACCAACTCCAGCCTTTGCAGGAGACGGCACGGCAAGCCTTTCTGGAATTGGTCCAGCACTTCACCCCCTTTCGCGTGTGGCGGCCCACCCTCGCCGTCAGTTCAATGTTGGACGTCCTTGTCGCCTTGTTTGCTACTGCATTTGCAGACCTGGCCATTCCCCAGGACCAGGCCGGCAATGTCTTCCTCGAATTCAGCAAGCTGCCAGCTCCGGACTTGATCGATCTCGGCAATCAACTGGGCTTCAAGAAGCGGCGGTGCGATGCAGGCGGCTGGGATTGGTGGTTGGACGAGCCCGGGCAGCAGGCCTTACTTTCCGCGCTCTATGTTTCCAGTTGGGCTTATACAACGGATCACCAGAAGCAGAGCTGGATCTACCTAAGCGATACTGCACGAATCATTTTGGGGCTCGCGATACCGCCGGAATTACCGGCGCCGGCCGTCGACTTCAAAGTGCTCCCCAATTTATGTGTGCTGGCCGGTGCGGACCTGCCGCCGGAGAAACTCGTGCCGCTATTCCGCCACTGCAAAATCAAGCGCATCGATCGAGTATTCGAATTGCACTTGGACAAGAGGCGGTTGACGGAGACAACACTGCAAGAGCCGTTGGTCTGGAACTTGCGCGAAGTGTTAGAAGAATCGGGGCCTCTGCCCGCGACGGTTGACAGCCTGCTGAGGCACCGGCCTCTCGGGGGCGGGGAAATCCGGATTCGCGGCTGCAGTGCGATTGTGCAACCGGAAAGCGCGGAGGTTTTGGATGCCATTCGGCAGCACAGCCGCCTAAAGGGGTACCTGGAGGCGGGGGCGCCGAAGGGTTATCTGCTTATTAAGCAACAGTCGAATCCAAGCAACTTCATTCGACGCTGCAAGGAACTCGGGTTTAAAGTCACAACATTGCAAAGCTAGGTTGAGAAAAAACGCATGTCCACCGGCCGGTACGAAAATCCCTTCATCGTGCAGAGTGACCACACGGTTCTGGTCGAGGTGGACAGTCCTCGCTATGTCGAGGGACGGGATGCGCTGGCGCGTTTTGCCGAGCTGGTGAAGTCGCCCGAGCATATTCACACGTATCGGATCACGCCGCTCTCGATCTGGAACGCGTGTGCCGCCGGCGTGGCGCTCGAATGGATCCGCGAGAAGTTGCGCGGGCTCTCCAAGTACGATGTGCCGCGTCATGTCGAGATCGAGATTGCGGAGTACGCAGCGCGCTACGGAAAACTGAAGCTAACGCGTGATCACCGCGGTCTGGTGCTGAGCATTTCGGCTGCGGTGCTCGCCGAGGAACTGGTTCGCCATCAAACTGTGGCGTTCCTCCTGGGCCAGCGAATCGGATCGCAGGAGTTCCTTGTTGAGCCGGCAGAGCGAGGTCGGTTGAAGCAAGCTCTGATCAGGGTCGGCTATCCTGTCGAAGACCTGGCAGGCTACCGCGAGGGCGAACAGCTGGAGATCATCCTGCGCAGGGAGACACGAGCGGGGCTGAGCTTCCACCTGCGGGACTATCAACGGGGGGCTGCCGAGACCTTCTACGCAGCAGGGACGGCGCGCGGCGGTTCAGGCGTAATTGTGTTGCCCTGCGGGGCCGGGAAAACCATCGTCGGTCTGGCGTGCATGGCCCGCCTGCAGACCTCCACCCTGGTATTGACCACCAGCATCACGGCGACTCGCCAGTGGATCGCGGAACTCATTGACAAAACCACGCTGCCCCGAGAGGCGATCGGAGAATACAACGGCCACACGAAGGATATTCGCCCGGTGACCATCGCCACCTACAACATCCTCACTTGGCGCACGGATCGGACCGACAGGTTCGCCCATCTGGAGCTGTTCGATCAGCGCGATTGGGGGCTGATCATCTACGACGAAGTCCATCTGTTACCGGCGCCCGTGTTCCAGGTGACCGCCGGTCTGCAGGCCCGCCGGCGGCTAGGGTTGACGGCCACACTCGTGCGCGAAGATGGCCGGGAAGATGACGTGTTCGCGCTGATCGGGCCGAAAAAGGTCGACATGCCCTGGAAGGAGCTGGAGCGGCAGGGCTGGATTGCCTCAGCTCGGTGCCACGAAGTGCGTGTCGCGATGCCTGAGCCGTTGCGTATGGACTACGCCGTGGCGTTCGCGCGCGACAGGTTCCGCATCGCCGCGGAAAACCCGCGCAAGAAAGATATGGTGCACCAGATTCTCGCGAATCACCCGGATGCGCAGACCCTGATCATCGGATTGTATGTGGAGCAGCTCCGCGAACTGGCGGATGAGCTCGAGGTCCCGCTTTTGACCGGAGCCACCCGGCAAAGCCGGCGCGATGAGTTGTTCACGCAGTTCAAGGCCGGCTCGATCCGCTTACTCGCAGTTTCGAAAGTTGCCAACTTCGCAGTCGATCTACCCGATGCGTCGGTGGCGATCCAGGTTTCCGGGACTTTCGGTTCTCGTCAGGAGGAGGCCCAGCGGCTGGGCCGCATTCTGCGTCCTAAGCCGGGTGAGAACCAGGCGCACTTCTACACCCTGGTCTCGCAGGATACGGACGAACAGGATTTTGCGCTGAAGCGGCAACTATTTCTTTGCGAGCAGGGCTATCACTATGAAATTCACGATATCGGGCAAATGCGCCAAAAGAAGCTGGCCGAGCAGAGTTGTCCGAAGCTTCGTTCCCGACAAACAAAGGTAAATGAATGACACGTGTTTTTCCATTCCTGTTGAGAGAAGCGGGTTCTCATGACCGTCACGAATGAAATTTTGGATTCTCTTTTGCCGTTGCTGCAGCCCGATCGCCCGGAGTTGCATCTCAATGCAGCCGTTCTAGAGGTGGCCGAGCCGGCCCAGCTGGCAGAATTGGCCGCCGATCCCAGGATTCGAAGGTATCTCCTGGCGCGCCTTTCCGACACCGTCGCCCTGGTCGACCCCGGCCATGCCCGAGACATGGAGAGCGCGCTGCTGGATGCGGGTCACACTCCCAAGGTGCTCACAGGAGATTTGGAATGAAGCTCGGCCATGTACTCCAATCCACGCTCAAGGTGAGCATCGGACTCGATAGTTTTCGCTCTGATGAATTGAAACGAGCGGCCCGGTTTTGGATCGGGAAGGAAGCAGGATCGTACAACAAAGAAAACTGTGTCGCTGCCTTGACCCGGGTTATGAACGGTGATGATGCCGCCCGGCGCGTACAGGCAGCTTTGTCGGAGAAAGAGCGGCGGGTTCTGGCCATCTTCACACGCTATGGTCCTACGGTTCCCGGCGGTGTGTTGACGGCCGAGATGTATGCCCGTGGCTTAGCCGAGATGCCGCCCGCGGATAAAGTTCCGGGGGGTTACTACGGCTCTTACCACGAATGGAGAAGAAATGACCTCGTCCGCGGATTATGTGAAAAGCTCGTGCTGGCTGGAAACTCTTACGACCTGTACTATTCTAGTTCCCATAGCCGCAGCTATCCACGATCGACGCTTCATCCCGCGCTGGTGAAGGCGGTCGCGCCCGCCGCTCCCTTGTCCTGGAACGCCTCCAGCGTATGCGATGAGGCCGTGGGAGCCGGGCGCCGCTCACCCGCGGAGGTGGTTCTCGATCTGTGGCGGGTTGCAGTGGCGCTGCGCGTAATGGGGACCTGGCCGACCGTCAAGGGCAACTCGCCCTCCCAGGCGACGCGCGCCCGGATGCGAAAAGAGGTGGGTCTGCGCGATGCCCAAAAAGATCCGCTGTCGCCGCCCGATCCGGAGTCGTTGTTCTACGAACTGCTGCACGGCATGGGCTTGATGAATTTTGGGGATAAGCCGCAATGGATCCATAAGGAAGCACTGGAACGACACCTGCAACAGCCTGCCGCCATACAGGCATGGCACTGGGTGCGGGCTTGGCTCCACATGGCCTTGTGGCAGGATGGGATTGGTGTCGTTCCCGAACGCGACAGCGATTACACCTTCGTTCGCATCGAGCCCGGAAAGCTCTATCACGCTCGTGAATTGCTCGCGTGGGCGCTGTGCGGCGTCGCGCATGCGTCGAATCGCTGGCTCGACCTGGAGGCTTTTCTGCGGGACCTCTGGCAGGCAACGCGGGAAGCCTCGATCGACTTCTACTGCACTAGCTTCGCCTGGAATCCGGAATTCGAGATGGCTCTAAAAAAGGAGCAATATCCCGCGGGGGAGAAGCGCACGCTTGCTTTCTGGTTCGCCGGCGAGGCTGTCTGGGCGGCGAATGCCATTATGGTCACGCTGGTCACGCTTGGACTGGTTGAACGCGGCCACACTGCCGACGAGAAAATCCGCCCGTGTTTTCGCCTTACGGAATTGGGACGCATCGTGTTCGGTGCACCGGAAGTCGAGGCCGCTCAAAAGCCGGGAGATGCGCGTTTTCTTACGGTGCAGCCAAATCTAGAGGTGGTGGCGTATTTGGAATCGGCCGATGCCCGCCAAATTTGCACATTAAACCGCTTTGCCGCCGGAGCGCCGCGGGCGAGTGGCCCCGTCCAGACATTCGCGCTCTGCCGCGCATCCCTGTACGGGGCGCTGGAATCCGGCATGACCCTTGATGAAGTTCGCGCTTTCTTGACCGAACATGGGAAAACCGAACTACCTGCAAACGTCGACCGGATGCTGTCGGAGTGGGCAGGCAGACGCGAGTCGCTGGTGCTGCGGACGAAGGTGGCCCTGGCTTTGGGGCCTGCGGAAACCCGGACTCAGGGCCGGACATTGAATAGCAACGCATTTCTGTTGCCGTCGGCGATCATCAAGATAGCCGCCAAAGAATTTGGGGGCTGGACGATCCTGGACCATGAGGGCAAGCCTGAACGAACGTGGACCACCGATGAACTTGGCAGCCTGACGACCAACGGCGGCCACAGCATTTCACGATTGCGGCTTGCCCGCATCGCGGACCGCATAGCGACGGGTTGGCAGATTACGCGACAGTCCATCGGACGCGCACGCACCAGTGGAATGACGGCAGACCAGATTCTGGGATGGCTTAACGGGAATCTGACCGCGGAGGTCCCAGCCTTGCTGGAAGTGGCCGTCCGCAATTGGACGGGCCGACAGGGCATCGAGCTAAGTCAAGTCCAGTTGCTGCGGATAATACAACCGCAGGCAAAGGAGGCCCTGCTTCATAGTGCGGCTTTCCGGCCACTCCTGGCCGGGCACATCCCGCCGGAATGGTTCTTGATTCGCGATGATTATTTGAGCGAAGTCCGCGGATTGCTGGAAAGGCTGGGATTCACGATCGGTGACTCATTGAATCCGCCACCGCTCGGGGCAGTGCAGAACCCTACGAAAGATTCGCCGGCGGCCATCCTTCGAATCAGGTCGGATCCGAAGCGACGACGCGGACCATAAGATCAAGCTGGATTGTATGTTTTTCGACGCATACGCAATACCGTCGAAATTCGCACATCGGAACCCGCAACCTATCACAAGAAGTGCCACCGCCCATGAGCCGTATCTTGAGCTCGAGATACGACTCTCTCTTGCAGAAAGGATTCACCGGGCATTTGCAACATCTCCCGGAACTTTTTCTGTGTCGAATATTTCCCGTAGAGACATCCAAGGCGGTCGCCGTCGCAAGAGCCGCACCGTTTGCAGTGACCCAACGTTTCCAGGGTCCTTTCCGTTCGAGCGCCTCGCCCCATCCTTCAATCGTGGTCTTCAATCATGCCTTTTTCCTCGGCAACATTTTCCCTAAAATAACCCGAATCACTTCCGGCCGGTGTTCGTCAGCCGAACCCTCCAGCGTGTAAGACCGTTCGAAGGAATTCGGCCCAACAATCTTCATCTCCCATCGGTCATTGGCCTGAGAACCCACAATCGCAACCCGCCAATCTCCGGGCCTGTCGGCAAGCACATGTTCGATGACCGCTCGAACATCTGCTTGCAGACCAGAATCCCCCGTATGCTGCATCTCGACAGAAACTGCCATACCGCTAAAGATATCAGTGCGAATCTACGCCCGCAAACCACGCACAACCCGTGGAGGAATCTGCCGCGGGGGTCATCCAAGCGGCGTATGATCGGGGCCATAGCGATAGCGGTCGCTCACGCGCGCAAACGCGGCCACCCCAACTGGGGCCGTCCCCTGCCGCCGGCCCCTGCTCTCACTACTGAGTTCGAACTGGGGGCGAGACACCTGCAACTCACGCCAGAGATGTATGTCCCATCGCCTGAGCTCAGCACCTGGTGCCGGGCAAAATCGGAATCGCGTCTACATCCCAGCATGGCTACTTGCGGAGTGGGTGGTGCCTTCTTTTTTGGCTTCGACGACTCCGACGGGGACGCCGTAGGGAAGATAATCGGCTTCGCCATAGGCGGATTTTAGGGGAAATTCGCCGATGGCGACGCCGCGTCCGGCCGCGACCTTGGTTTCGTCGCGAGATTGAATGAGAGAGGGCGGCGGGCATATGGTTTTGCGCAAAAATAGAGTTGAAATCGGAAATTCCGGATCACTTGTCGTCGTCTTTAAATAGGAGGAAGCGTCCGTGAAAAATTGCGCCGAGGTTGCTTTCTCCCTGACCGCCATACTGCTGGCCATCTTTTTAGCAATTTTATGCCCGGACGGCCTTGCGCAAACCCAGATGGTGCTGGTTACCACCGGATCGACCATGCCGGCCCCGCTGTACGTGTTGTGGGGAGACGAGTACCACAAGTTGCACCCTGAAACGCAGCTTCGCTATCTCGCGGTCGGAACCAGCGAAAGTGCCAACCGTGTTCTTTCAGGATCCGGAGGAGATCTTGGCGGCGGTGATGCGCCGATTCCCGAAAAGCAGTTGAAAGAGGCGGCGCACGCGGCCGTGGAATTGCCCACGGTGCTAGTTGGCATTGCGGTCTTGTACAATGTACCAGGCAGCGCGACGAGCATTCGCCTTTCGGGGCCTGTGCTTGCCAATATCTACCTTGGAAAAACAACCTCGTGGAGCGACCCGGAGATTGCCAAGCTGAATCCTGACGGCAAGCTTCCTGATTTGCCGATCAAGGTGCTGCACCGCACGGACGGAAAAGGGTCGAACTACATTTTTTCCGATTTCCTTTCTAAACTCAGCCCAGAATTCCGAGCCAAGGTCGGAAAGAATGTTTCACCAAAGTGGCCGGTGGGCGCCGCTTTCAGCCGATGTGAGGATTTGCTGGCCGCCGCCGCCAAGACGTCGGGGGCCATCGGTTATGTCGAGCTCCGTTGTGGGGAGAAATCCGGGATATCGATCGCGCGAATTCGTAACGCTGCCGGAGAGTTTGTGAAGCCATCGACGAAGAGCATCAGTGATGCGGCCTTGGCGATGGAATCCAAGATCAGGGACGACTTTCGCGTTTCGTTGACCAACGCACCAGGCAAGGAAAGTTATCCAATTGTGAGTTTCACCTGGTTTTACGTGCCCGTGCATCCGCAGGACCTGCAGCGGAGCCATGCGGTCAACGAATATTTGAGCTGGGTGTACGCGTCCGGGCAAGAAATCGCGCAAGCGCAAGGCTACGCCCCGCTGCCGCCGTCGGTTCTGCAAAAAGTGCGCGCGAAATTGGCCGCGCAGCACTAAACTGCGATGACTACCTAAACACTGAGGGGTCAGGGAGACCAGGTCGATCCGAGGAGTCGCTGCCATCGGCGGCATCTTCGAGCGATGCACGCGACTGTAGGCTTGGAAGTTAGTTAGTCATTCCCATTTATTGCTCCCGGCTCCGTGGCAGTTATGGACCCGACAATCCCCTCGCAGAGGACTACTTAAAGAGGATCCCAAAAAAGGGCACGCCCCTCACTGTCGGAGCCGTGCCTGCTACCGGCGCTTCCCGACATTCATGCGTCGCGCCTCAAAGGATGAGCAAACGATAGCTCGTGGCCGTCTGGATCGGGCGTATGGAAATACCGTTCTCCCCAGGGGGCATCTCGTGGAATCTCCGGATCAAGTCCCCGGTCCTTCAGCTGATTCCAGAGGGCGTCCACATCGGTGACGTAGAAGATCAACCGCCCCCAGCGAGTTACCCTCTCGCCCTGTTCCAGATTGAGGATGGCAGATTGTGCGTCTTTGGCGCGGAGCGATGTGAAGCCCGCTCGCTCTCCGCCGTAGAGAAGTTCCATTCCGAGCACATCCCGATAGAACCGCACACAGTTCCGCATGTTCGTCACCCGAAGCGTCACCGCGGAAATCCGCTCAACCATCACCGCCCGAAAATATCACCGCGCATCGAGTTTCCGCAAACCATGCGCCACCCCTGCAAGATTTCCACCTGCAGAGTCACCCCCGGCGGCGTATGATTGGGGGCCTATGGCAATCCCGGCTGCTGTTAGACGCAAGTGCGGTAACCCCAATTGGGACCGCCCTATGCCGCCCGCTCCCGCACTGCCTACTGAGTTCGAACTTCGGGCAAGACACCTGCAACTCACGCCAGAGATGTATACCTCGTCGCGTGAGCTCCGCATCTGGTGCGAGCAAAACAGGAATCGAATCTACATCCCCGAATGGCTGCTCAAAGAGTGGGGCATCGACGTAGATCCAACCTTCATCGCCGCCTGACCGCCCGCCACTGGAAACAACTACGAGGTGGTAGGGTCTCCTTCGCACAACATCACTCGTTCCAAATCATTGCGGCAGGCTTGCTACAGGCATACCTATCGAGAGGACGCTGAAAAAAGTGAGAATCATTCTCAGCCACTGCTGACGCTATTACGCTTGGCATAGAAGTCTTTTTGCGATAAAGGTTTGTGCTTTGTATCGCAAAAAGCTGTTTGGAGTCCGATTCTAGTGATTGTACTTCCGAGAGCATCATGGAGGACGGCACAAGAGTTTTCACCGTTTTCTCTGTCTTAGGTCCGACCGAAGCGCAACGGTGTCAGGCTGGACCACGCCCTGCCCTGCCGCTGAAAGGTCACTCTTCAGAAATTCCCGGCAGGCTCCCAGCGCACCTCCCGCGGCCTCAGCCAATAGAGCAAAGCAGCTATTGCGCACCGCACTGCAGATCGCCCCATAAGAGGTACGTCGGATACATACTGCGAATATCCGTCGTCCAAAGTGACAGGAGCGGGGCGTCAGCGCCAGAATGCAGAGCCCGACAATGAGTGCGTCCACGATTGCCACATTCCGTACTAGATCGCGTGCAGCGAGCCCACACTGCTCCTGTCGCTTCGCAAGGAAATGGGCGGCATGGAACTCATGCTCGGCGTGCTCTATTGGCTGCACTCGGAGGCCTGTTGATGATCTTTGCCGATGGAACTGGAGGTTCTGTGCATCAAAACCATGTTGTGCTCCATGGTTCCCCGGTTCTAGAATTGCTCTGATCACTCCTTTTGCGCGGAGGTTGCTCATGCCCCGCTACGAATTCTTCTGCACCAATTGCAAGAAACTCTTCTCAATGGTCTTGTCCCTCGTCGACTACGAAGAAGGGGACACCCTATGCCCCCACTGTGGCAGCAAGGAACTCGAGCAGTGCTGGTCCGCCTTCAGTGCCACCACGTCGAAGAAGAGCGCCTGAAGCCAGTGACTGGGGAGTTCGCCTATGCGTTTCGACAAATTCTCTTTCGGCTCCATCCGCATCGACGGGAGCACCTACGAGCACGATCTCGTCATTGATCGCGGCAAAATCCGCAGACGCGAGAAAAAACCCTCCAAGAAGTTCCGAGAGCAGTTCGGCCACACCCCGCTTTCGATAGAGGAGGAAATCCCCTGGCAATGCAGTCAACTCATCATCGGCAGTGGTGCCTACGGTCGATTGCCCGTGATGCAGGAAGTAGAGCGCGAGGCCGAACGTCACAAAATCAAATTGCTTGTTCTGCCCACGATCGACGCTGTCGAGGTCTTGAAGCGAGGCCCCAAAGACACCAACGCAATTCTGCACGTGACTTGCTAATACTCACCCTTCCGCCTTGCTGCACCATTTCTGTTGCCATTGACACTTTCCAGGGACCAGCGTAGGTTGGTGGCATTCCAAGAACGACAGTGGTCGCCGCGAAAGCTGCGCGACATTCCTTTCACCTTCTCGCCAACCGAAAGGAGCGCTTCCCATGTACATGAGAGTCGTTGAATTGGCCAGCAAGTCCGGAAAGGCACGTGAGCTGTGCAATACCATTGATGACAAGGTTCTGCCCCTTCTGAAGAGGCAAGCGGGATTCGTCGACGAGACCGTAATCGTCTCCGACACGGAGCCGAATCTGGTCCTCGCGCTCAGCTTCTGGAATACGCGAGAGGATGCCCAACGCTACGAGCGCGAACAGTTCGACACGGTGCAGAAGACCGTACAGCACTTGATGGAGGCTGCGCCCGTGGTTCGGACCTTTGACGTCCACACTTCCACTGCCCACAAGGTAGCCGCAGAGAAAGCCGCCTGAAACAACATACCGCGCACGAGGGGCGGGCCACACGTGGCCCGTTTACCCTCGTGCCCTTTTAAGAAAGGAGGCACCCAGGATGAGTGCGAAAAACGTGAAAACGCTCCGCGCGGCGCACGAGAGCTGGAACCAGCGCGACTTCGCGGGCGTAATCCGCAACAGCGCTGAGAACCTCACCTACACCGACCACGCTCGCCCGCTGACGCTAAACACCCGGGAAACGTTCAGAGAGTGGACTGAAGCATGGGCCAAGGCATTCTCGGACGGCCGCATTACCAAGCCCCAGTACATTGACGCAGGAGACATTGTCGTCGCCCAATTCACTGCCGAAGGCACCAATGACGGCCCATTCGGGTCAATGAAGCCCACCGGCCGCAAGATGTCTCTGCCTTTCTGCGAAATCTGCCACTTCGACAAGCAAGGGCGGATCGTATCGGGAGGTTGCTACTACGACCAATACACACTCTTGACTCAACTCGGTCACCTCCAACCGCTCGCCGTGGCAGCATAACGCGGCAACTCCTCACTCACCAAAAGGCGCGCTCCCGCGCCTTTTTCCCTTAAAAGATGACGCAAACTCCGTGCCCTGGGCGCGTCAAGCCCGGTACTTGGACACCCCCCCAAGTGACCCTTCGGTCGGGGCTGTGGCGAGGCACCTTTGGTACTTGGCGGTGCGGTGATTCCATGGGAGATTACCCATGGAGATGGGTGGGACTCACTCGCTTGATGTCCAACCCACCGCAGCCCGAGCTCTAATCCCAACAGGCGCGCAAAGGCAGATGTATGAACAAACACCTGATCTGGATCGACGGCGACGACTTCAGCGGCTGGTGCTGCTCCCACTGCACATGGGGGATGACAGCTCCTCGCCTGGAGAGTACGGTTGCCGCGCTCACCTTCAACCGAGTTGCGCAAGAGGACTTCGAGAAGCACACCTGCGTCCACAACGCGCAAGGGGACGCATAATGCGCGGTCGCAAGAAACCAGTCCCTTGAACATCAGCGGAACTCCAAAAAGCCCTACAAAATCGGACGTTCTGTCGGTTTGGATGACGCACAAATCCGCGACCCAGACCGCATGAGAAATCCGGGACCTAACCCGCAGAATTCGTGGCCTCCGGAACTCCGGCACCGTCCCGGCCGAACCCAGAATCGAACTTCTGTGATTTCCGTAGTGTCCGTTTAGTGTCCAGTCTGTAAGGCTCCAGCGAGACTCCCCGAAACTGGCAAGACTATAGAGACGCAGCCGAAGTCCTCACCCCGCACGGCTTTGCGCGTAACTCGCGTGAAGCCTATAATTTAGCGTTGACAGTCTGGAAGAATTCGGCTTACAGGTCCGGCTGCCACTAATTTTAACTCGCTTTCACTCTAAAAGGAGCCTCATGTCCGCACCCAGCCGTCGACCGGAAATTCGCCGCCGTCGAACGCGCAACGAGAAAATTGCAAAGCTTCGCAAACGCCTGTCCGCAGCGCAGTCTGACGCGGACAAGACCCGCATCACCGCAAAACTTCACCGCATGTCAATTGGTTCTCCGGGCGAGCCGCTGCTGAAATAACGCATCACTGGCAGCGTCAACTGCGGGACATGCCTCGCCGACGCTGCTGCAGATCCACGTCAAGCCACGCCACTGCTGATCTTCCGCTTCTCGTTGACTGGAAACTCGCTGGTTTGGCCGCCGTGCCGCTGGTCGTTGCCGACTTGATGATAGACGTCGAGAATCCGGCGTACTGAGTTCTCCCACGAAAACTTTGCTGCCTGCTGGTAGCTGCGCTCTTTCATCCTCTCACGCATAGGCTGGTCCACCAGGACGCGGTGCAGTGCCCGCATGATTTCGAACACGTTCTCTGGATTCACCAGCACTGCGGCATTCCCCACCACTTCCGGCAGCGACGACACATTCGAAGTTACGACGGGCGTTCCGTGGGCCATTGCCTCCAGTGGCGGCAGTCCAAATCCTTCATAGAGCGAGGGGAACACGAAGATCTTGGCCTGATCGTAGAAAGTACGCAACACTTCGATTGGGACAAATCCCAGAAAGCGCACGTCGTTCTGCACGCCGCTGCGGATCACGGTGCGTCGCAAGTCGGGGTTACCGGAAAGATCATCTCCAATGATAATGAGCTTTAGATCGGGGAACACCTTATCCTTTTCCAGCTCGGTTTTCAAAGCGGAAAACGCCTCGATCATGCGCACAACGTTCTTGTGCGGACTGATGCGTCCGGCGTACAGCAGGAATGGATACGTTACCTGGTAACGCTCGACGATCAACTGGCGGTCGGCGGGAGTGGCATGACCGTGCAGAAAGCGTTCGTCGATTGCGTTGTATACCACCTCGATGCGCTGCGATGGAATGTCCGACAGCTTCTCAATTTCCGCCTTGGTAAAATTCGACACAGCAAAAATACGGGCTGCGCCCCGTAAGACCTGTTTCGTCAACTGGAAATGCAAGGAACGCCAGAAGCCGTTCTGTTCGCGCGCACGCGACATGTGTTCCAGCATGTCGTGCACGGTCATGACGTAAGGGCAAGGCAGGGCCCGCGGAATCGAAAATAGATTGGGGATGTGGACGAGGTCGCAATCAAATCTTTTCAGGGTGGCGCGGAACTGCCGATAACTTTGAACAGATCGCTCCGGCTCCGTGAGTGGGACGGTGTGGAAGTTAGGAGGTAGCGATCCGATTTCCTTGACTTTTGCCGGGGAACCAATCAGAAGGTACTTGTTCTCGCGATCGAGTTTTCCTAACGTGCGGACGACGTTGCGGATGTAGGTGCCGACGCCGAACTCAGTCATCCGTCGGATGTCGATGGCGATTTTCATCGAAGGCATTTAACCACAGAGGGCACAGAGGAATTCCTGGTCGCTCTCGGTTTGCTATCAGGCGCGCGTTTCCACTTGTGCTCTGGCTCTGCGCTCGGCGTAGAGCGGGAATGTCTCGCAAAGCGCAAGGACCTGTTTGCGGATTCTCGCCAGAACAGCGGTATCTGTGCGGCTGAGGAGCGCCTCGGCGATCCAGCGCCCGATCTGGCGCATTTCGTCCTGTTTCATCCCGCGCGTGGTCAGGGCCGGGCTGCCAAGGCGAATGCCGCTAGGCTTCATGGGCGGGTTGGTGTCGAAAGGGATCGCATTCTTGTTGACCGTGATAGCAGCTTCGCCCAGAGCCTTCTCAGCCTCACTGCCCAGCATTCCCTTGGAAAAGACATCGACCAGCATCAGGTGGGTATCCGTTCCTCCGGAGATGATGCGGAAACCTTCGGCAGCCAGGGTTTCGGCCAATACTTTTGCGTTGGCGACTACTTGTTTCGCGTAGTCGCGAAATTCCGGTTGCATGGCCTCGCGGAAACATACAGCCTTGGCCGCTATGATGTGAACGAGCGGACCACCCTGCATCCCGGGAAAGACAACTTTGTCTATAGCCTGGGCGAACTCGGCTTTGGAAAGAATCATGCCCGAGCGCGGGCCGCGCAACGTCTTGTGCGTGGTCGAAGTCACGATCTGCGCGTGCGGAACTGGCGAAGGATGCGCGCCTCCCGCCACCAGCCCCGCGAAGTGGGCCATATCCACCAGGTATAGAGCGCCTACCTTGTCGGCAATTTGCCGCATGCGGGCGAAATCGATGATGCGGGGATAGGCGCTGCCGCCGCCGATGATTAGCTCGGGACGTTCCTTCTCGGCTAGCTTTTCCAGATCGTCGTAGTCGATGGTTTCGGTTTCTTTGCTGACGCCATAAGGGACAATGCGATATGTCTTGCCCGAAAAATTCAGATGATGGCCGTGCGTGAGGTGTCCGCCATGCGCCAGATTGAGGCCGAGAATGGTGTTTCCGGGCTGGAGCACTGCGGCATAGGCCTCCATGTTGGCCTGTGATCCGGCGTGCGGCTGTACATTGGCATGCTCGGCGCCAAATAGCTGCTTGGCCCGGTCGCGGGCCAGGTTCTCGACCACATCAGCAAATTCGCAACCGCCGTAGTAGCGTTTGCCGGGATAGCCCTCGGCATACTTGTTCGTGAAAACGGAGCCTGCGGCTTCCAGCACAGCCTCGCTGACAAAGTTCTCTGAGGCGATTAGTTCCAGGCCTTCATGCTGGCGGCGGGTTTCGTTGTCAACAGCAGCGACGATTTGCGGATCGTTCTCGTACAGTGGCTGGTACATCGGAGAGTTTCTCATGGCTGTGAATTATTCCGTTTTCGAAACCGTTTCGTAAATGTTGGGTCGGTGAAGTTCCATGTACCACTGCGGCGCCTTCACCGCTGTGAAGCCAAACTGCGAGTAGAGGCCGTGCGCATCACGAGTCAGCAACGTCCAGCGGCGCAGGCCCTGCAGCTCCGGATGCTTCACGATGCACTCCATGAGCCACTTACTCAATCCGCGACCACGATGCGACTCGAGCACGAATACGTCCCCGAGGTACGCGTAGGTGGCGCGATCGCTGATCACACGGGCAAAGCCAACTTGCGAGCCTTTAGCATCATAAATGCCAAAGCAGAGTGAATGCTCGATGGATCGCGCCACTATTTCGCGCGAGATACCTTTCGCCCAGTAAGAGTTCGTGAGAAAGCCGCGAATGACCTCCAAATCCAGCAGTTCGCGGTTTGTGCTAATCAGGAAACCGCCATTCCGATGCTCAATGATCGCTTCAGTGTGGCTACGGGTTGGCGCAACCTTCATGGGGACATTTTACAGCTCAAGTCGGCTTCCGAGTCGATGGATCGAGGGCTGGAGAAGCGGCAAGCCCCAACCGTTCCAGCTGCGTCTAGGCCTTGAACAACCAAAAGATTTCTAGTTCTCGAACGCCGTGCGCAGGAACGACGCCAGTTGCCAGCCGTCCATATATTTGTACGGTGCTTCACCCATTGTGTAATGGCCGCAGGGCAGAACCACGACTTTGTGGTTCAACTCATGGCGTTCGAATTCGTCCACGACCTGGCGCGAGAGATCAGGCAGGAATGTCAGATCGTACTTCGCGTAGATGATAAGCGACTTGCGCGGCCAGCGTGAGAAGCGGTCAAAGTACGACATGGGGCTGACTGCCAGCCACATCCGGCGCAAGCGGTCCAAATCGATGTCAGCTTCCAGCGCCTTCCGGATGTGCCTGGTTGACTGCCCGCGCCAGACGACGTCGGCCACGTACGTTGATGCATGATTGAACGCCGCCACCCGAATGCGCGGATCATGTGCGGCAGCAATGAAGGCGTAGCACGAGCCGAGACTTGTACCTACGATTCCGAACTGACTGTAGCCCTGCTGCTCCAGCCAATCGAGGCAGCATCGAACGTCGACCACGCCCTGGCGCACGGCGTGAAGCGTGCGGCCGATATTGGCGGAGACAGCATAATCGGCCCGCTGTATCTCCGCCGGCATGCGGATGTCGTGATACGGCATGCTCAGCCGCAGGACTGCTATACCGAGCAAATTGAGCACGCGACAAAGACTCACGTAGGCAATTGCGTCCGAGTTCCAGTGCGGTAGGAGAATGACGGCGCGGCGTCCTCTGGCCGGAAACCACCTCGCGTTCACCAGATCGTTCGCTGGATACGGCGTTCGCACCGGCGAGGTAAAGCGAAGGAAATCCGCCGATGTTCGCTTGACCTTGGCTTCAAGCTTGAGATCTGGAACTTCGCGCGTGCTGAAAACTTGTACTTCACGGTGTTCCAGTCGGTAGTCGTCGGGGCGGTCATAGGCGTAGAACGTATCACTGTCCACAACAATTCGACGGTTCCACTCGACGAAAAACTTCTCGGGATCGTCTGGGATTTGTCCCGGACGCCAGCCATTTCGGCACGGCCAATCCCGTGCCCACTCCACGCCCCACTCCAGCGGACGGACTACGCGGTTGTTGTCGACCGAGGTGAGGCGGTGCTCCCAGTCGTACATCCATTGTGCGTAGCGTAAAGGCATGGCCAATCTTCTTAGTTTAACAACCTGTGGCGAGTTGGCTCGGTGGCAGGCATTCAACGGTTGCAATAAGCGGTTGACTCTGGGTATTTGACCCTTAAACGGGGCACCATGGCGAAGGGCTCCTCGTTTGTGACCTGGGTCACGAGAAAATCGGCTGCCAGCCCGATATTAAGGGTGAAGTGACTTTGCAAAAGCTGCTGGAAATGTGACCACTCCGTGACACCCGTCTATTCCGTGATACCCCCTCTCCCCCGGACAGCTCTGTGCCCCATGACACCCTGTCTTGCTACTCCAACCCTGTAAGCAATCTAGTGTCTGTACCTTCGGGGGACGCGTTTGGAGATGTTGCAGAGAATTTCGTAGGGGGTGCTGTTGGCTAGCACGGCGTGCTCTTGGGCGTCCACGCTGAGGCTGTCTTGCGATCCAAGCAGGATGACTTCATCTCCCACCGAGATTCCGGGGATGCCGGTTACGTCCACCAGCGTAAGATCCATTGAGATGCGGCCCACGATGGGCGCGCAGTGTTCCCGCACAATTACTCGCCCGCGGTTGGAAAGCTGGCGATTGTATCCATCGGCATAGCCGACAGGCAGCACGGCTACATGTGCGGGAGCTTTCGTAACGTATGTTCCGCCGTATCCCAGAGCTTGATTGGCGGCGAAGTCGCGCAAGGAAAGAATCCGCGTCTTCCACGTAAGCACCGGCTTCACCGGCAGGCGCAGCGTGCCTCCGCTTACTTCCCGGCCCGCACGCTGGAAAGGCAAATAGTATCCGTAGAGCGCGACTCCCGGACGCACCATATTGTTCCAGGTCTCGCGGCGGGAGATCACTGCGCCGGTGTTGGCCATATGCACAAAGGAGGGCTCCAGACCTGCGCTGCGCAACATGCGCTCAGCCTCCTCGAACCGGCGCTGCTGATCGGCAACCGAGGGCGCATCCATAATTTCAGACGACGCCAGATGAGTCGAGACCCCTTCCGGAACCAGGTGTTTCGCAGTCTTCAACGCGGCCAGCACGGCGGGAAGTCCGTCCAGCGATACCCCGAGGCGTCCCATCCCGGTATCGACTTTCAAGTGCACGGGATGCCGGGGCACATGCAGTGCGGCCGCAGCTTTTTCCACAGACTCGATGTGCCAAGGCTCCCAGACGGTAGGTGTCAGTCCAAGACGGACAATCTCATTCTCCTCACCGCGCCAGAAACCTGTCATCAAAAGAATGCGCGCCTCGATGCCGGCTTCCCGCAGCGGAATTGCCTCATCGAGTGAGGTCACGCCCAGCCACGTGGCTCCCTCCGCCTCCAGTGCACGCGAACATTCCACGGCCCCATGGCCATAGGCATCGGCTTTCACCACCGCACAGACGGTCACGCCGGTCCCTACATGTTTCTGCACCGTGCGGAAATTTTGTCGTAAAGCAGACAGAGATACCTCCGCCCATGTCGGGCGGGTAGCGATGCGACTTAGAGTTTCTGCGGTGGTAGCCACTTCAGCTCGATTATAGCGGCAGCATTCCGATGAGTTAGGTTACGCATGGGCTACTCCCGCACGATTCTCGCTTTGAGTTAGGAGTTACAAAACTGCGATCCCGCTCTAACCTCCGGAGAGAGAAAAGTTCACCGTGATTTGCGTCTCCACCTCGACTGGTTCGTTGTTGAGGACGTAGGAACGATAGCGCCATTGGATGACCGCATCGATGGCTGCGCGAACCAACATGGGATGGCCAGTAAGCACCCGCAGGTTTTCGATCGTGCCTTGCCGGCTGATCACGGCTTGCAGCACTACCGGTCCTTGAATGCGTGCGCTTCGCGCGAGCGAAGGGTACTCGGGCTTTACTTTGTAAATGAGATCTCCCTCCCTCATACGCGATAGTCGTACCAGGTGAGCTGGCGGCGGTGGAGGAGGTGGTGCTGGTTTCGCTCCGCTGGCAATCGAGTTGAGAATCTCATTGGTATCGCCGGAGCCGGTGCCGCCCGGAACATACGGGTCGCTTGCACCCAGCTGCGGCGTCATCGACGACATTCTGGACACCGACTGGAATACGCCGTGGAGCGAGTAGCACGTTTCCCAACATTTTGCTGGGAGAGACTGCGGTGGACTGTGGATGTAAAGGCATGGGGGGGGCAGCCCCGGCGGTGACGCCAAAGACACAGGTGGCGAGAGTGGCCGCAACTGGGGAAGCCCTGACCTAGGGATCAGTGGCAGTAGCAACAGAAATGCTGCGGCCGTTGCCTGCACTCCCAACGAAGTCAGGGTCATCCCACCTCGCCGCCAACGTTGGGCCCAAGAAGTTTCCAGCATACTGTCGGCAAACATGGTGTCCTCCCGCGTGGGTCCTTACTACTAAGGACACCGCAGAGCGCCACATTGAGCGTTGGGGAGCAAAGAAAAAAGGCCACGTTTTCACGCGGCCTTTGGGAACTTTTCCGACACCTTAGATGTCCCCAAAATTACTTGGGAGGTTCGGTCGACTTGGGCGCAGGCTTTGGAGCTGTACTAGTCGCCGGTTTCGGAGTTGTACCCGTCGCTGCTGGTCTTGCGGCCGGTTTGGTGGTCGTGCCGGAGGAGGCTGGCGCAGGTACACCTGACTGCGCGTTGTAGGCGTCCACGATTGCCTTGGTGATGTCCACCGTCTCGCCATACCACAGCACCGGACTCTGCGGCCAGGGCTTGGTCGTATCCACGATCATGCCGAAGCCGTTGTCCTGCGCATATTTCACGATCATCGGGGCCATCTTCTGCAGGATGCGCTGGGCGATTTCGTTCTGCTGGTTCCCCGCTTCTTCCTGGGCGTCCTGGACCGAGCGCTCCAGGGACTTCTGCTTGGTTTCAATTTGCTTAACCAGAGTGGCGCGGGCATCCTCATTGAGCTTGTCGCCCTGAGTATTCAGCTGTTTCTTCATACCCTCGAGTTCGTCGTTCTGGCCCTTCAGTTCGTTCTGCTTGGGCTCAAGCTTCTTGCTCAGTGTCTCGAAATCGCGGCGTCCTTCATTACTGCCGAAAATTGCTTGTTCAATGTTAATGGTTCCCACCTTCGTACCAGAGCCTATCGTGGGGGCAGAAACCGTTGGACTAGCGGACGAGGCAGCAGGGCGCGACGCAGGTAAGCCCGCGGGAGTGGCGGCGCTGCTGTTTTGAGCCAGTGCGGAAATCGCGAAGAAAACCGCAGTGACCAGGGAAAACCGCAAGAACTTGCTTGTCATTGGATCGATTGAACTCCTTGGAACATGGTTCCGGAACCGATTAAGATTTCTCAGGTAACGCCGGGCCGTACTAACGAGGTCTCCGCTCACTACCAACGGCCGCCAACGGAAGAGGCGCACTAGATTGCCAGCGTCGCCCGCCGAGACTGTCGGCGCGGCGTCCACCCTAAACGGCATCATGCCATGGCGTGGATCGGTAATAATTATAGAGACGCTCGTTACCGCCCGTCAAACCGATTCCTCAAGATTCGCGCGTTAAACGTCCTCAGAACGTTGTCGCTACGGTAAACCGGAATGTCTTGCGCGGTTCCCGCAACAAGAAGCTTGGGGCGAAAGTATTTACCGCCAGGTGATAGGTATAGTCGCCGGCCGCACCCGCGGGGAACATAGAACGCGTAATCGGAATCGGCGGATTTGCCGGCGAGTCCAGGCGCAGCGGATTGTATGCCCAATAGATACGGAAGGGCGCGTTGACTACCGGCAGAAACATCTGCAATTCCAGCCCGGTGGACATTCTGGGGCGCCAGTTGGTGCTGCCCAACACCTGGAGGTCCTTCGAAGGAACTGGATTCAACAGGTTGCCACCCACGCACTTGAAGCCGGCGTCCAGGGCCGGGCATCCGAATGCCGTACTGATTACGCTGTCGTATTGCTGGCTGGCAATTTGGAGCTGCGAACGTCGAATTATGGGATCGATGCCAGTATCCAGAAACGGCGCGAGAGCGACAGGGCCAAAGATGGTGACGCGGTATTCGAGGTTGGTGATCACGCTCAGATCGCCGCCCGGGAAAGTGATCTGATCCACCGGTATGGGCACAGTATAGTTCCCCATTCGAGGGTTGGCCGGGTTGAGTGGCACCGGCGTACCATCTGGGTTTGTCAACGTAATAGTGCTAGCGCTGGGCAGGAAGGCCACCGGCGACACGGAACGAATGTCAAATCCGCGAATATCGTTTTCACCGCCCATGTAGAACCGCTGGAATGGCGGGGCAACCAGGCCCCCAAAGCCGCTGATAAAGGAGCCTTGCACCCGGAAGCCCCACGTATTGCGCCGGTTCTGGACCGGGAACCACTGCTGGTAATTAGCAATTGGCCGAATGGATCGTACCGTTCCTCCCAGCCCTGCGAACTCGGCACCAAGCGTTAATTGCCGGCCGCTGTGCGGTGAAATCGGGCTGTCGATGGTATTGAACGAAAAGCTGGGGAAGATCTTGCTGGTGAGGATGCCGGAAAGCGCGTTGGGCCCGGAGATTCCGCGAAACGCCAGAAATTCGAACAGGTTCTTAGACGCAGTGCTCAAGGCAAGCAAGGACGAACGATCTAATGAATAGGTGAGGCCGACACGCTTGAACGAACGGTGCAACGGATAGCTTAACGATGTGGTAAATCCCACGCTCGATTGCGTGTAATTCTGCAGGTTCTGCAGCACGGCGCTGGGGAGATTCAGGTTCTGTCCACCCAAAATGGAGAGTTGCTTGGCCTGGTTGTAGCTGATCTTATTGGCGTAGATGGTGAAGCCAAATTGCAGCGGCCTGTCAAACATGTAGGGTTGCGTGAAACCGAACAACGCGCTGCGGGCAAGGTTGCCAATACTGGTCTGGATTTGCAGGGTCTCGCCCAGCCCCAGGAAATTGTTGGTTGTGTAGTTGATGCCTACGAAAGCGCCTTCCAGTCCGCTCACGCCTCCATTCAAGCCGATGCTGTTCTTTCCTTTTTCCTTGACCTTTAGGGTGAGGTCCACGGTGCCGTTCTTTTCATCCAGTTTGCGGTCGGTGATGTTGGGGTCGTCCGGCTTCAACTGGTCAAAGTAGCCAAGCTGGTTCAATCGGAGCAGGCTAAGCTCCCACCGCCGCGAATCGTAAATATTGCCTTCTTCAAGCGCAAGTTCGCGTCTGATGACCTTGTCGCGAGTTGTGGTGTTGCCCTGGAACTCGATGCGGCGCACGTAGAACTGCTTGCCCTCATCCACATCGATTTCAAGAAAAATCAATTTCTTTTGGTCATCGAACGTGGTATTGGGTACCGAGGTGAAGTTGATGTATCCTAGCTGACCATAAGCTTTTCGCAGCGCTTCCAGGCCCTTGGCGATTTTCTCGCGGCTGAAGACATCCCCATCTTTTATCGGAAACAAAGAACGCAGCGCCTGGACACTTTGGACGGCCTTGTTGTTTTTGAAGGTGATCCCGCCAAGCGTATAGCGGTCGCCCTCCTCGATCGGCATGCTGACATCGACCGCTTTGCCTGGTCCGTGCTGTAGGAGGGGAATATGGAAGCCCTTGTGCCCCGTGTCGTGGATCACAGTCTTAGGCTCGTTGACCACGACCTTGAAATAGCCACGATTCTGGTATTCCGCCCGTACGCGCTCTGTATCCTCTTCCAGCTTCGTGGCGTCGTAGGTCTTGGCGAAGATGTTTTCCAAAAAGATCGAATGGGGAACACCAATCGGCTTCAGATTCTTCATGGCGGAGCGCAAGATCCGTGCTCTGATGTTTTTGTTGCCCTCGAACTTGATCTTGCCCACTTTGACCTTGGGCCCTTCCTTCACCACGAACGTGATTCCGACCGCCGCAGGCGGAATCTGTCGTACTTCAGACCGGATGGTCGCAAACTGGCGTCCGTGCTCAGAGAGCAGGCCCTTGATGGCTACTTCCGCTTTCTTAATGCGGGTCGGATCATACTGGCTTTCCACCGACAAGCCGACTTTCGCCTGCTTAAAGCGGTCGAGCACGTCGCTGGTCGAGACCGAGCTCAAGCCGAGGTAATTTATTTCGCGGATGGTTGGCTTTTCCCTTACTTGGAAGATGATCCGCCAGCCCTTGGGCGTCTGCTCCCGGAGGATCTTGATATCTTCGAAGTAGCCTGTGTTCCACAGAGAGTTGAAGTCGCGCTCCAGGCTGGCTGGGTCGTAGATGTCCCCGGCATGAGTAAAAATGCGCGCCCGAATGGTATCGGCGGGAATACGGCGGTTGCCCTGAATGTCAATTTCAGAGATTACGTCGGTCTGAGCCCAACTGAGCGAGGCCAGGGATAAAAGCAGGGTCATCAGCAGAGCGCAGGCAGAAGCCGGGCAGCCCCTTCTTCTTCCTCTTCTTCTTCTTTTTTTTCTGACGCAAATGTTTGTAAATAAAGAAGATGGGGGTTCAGAAGCGCCGAAAGCGCTGCGCCCGCGTTTGGGCACAAAAAAAGTCTCCGGATGCAAGCGAAAAGGAATCGCTACGACCTCAGCCTCTGGGATGTGAGAAAACTGCCATTATACGGTAGAGCAATGAAGGGCGTCCAAGCCGCAACTCTTCTGGTCAAACCTCGGTTGCTTCATTGCGATGGCCGGGAGAGCTCCACCTCCACCAAGACGGAATAAAACGTGGCCGAGTTGCCCATGTCGGTAAGTTTTTCCGACGTGAGGACGTTAATATTCCGGAATCCGGGGGTGAGCTTCGCCCAATTGAGATGCGCGGAGACCACGCCGGGCTGTACGGCGCCGTCCACCCGGGCTTTGAGCGTGATTTCGCCGCGCCCATTGAACACTCTGACGGCGTCACCATCGGCGATGCCTCGCGACTGAGCGTCGGCGGCATGCATTTCGAGCAACCCGGGCTCTTCCATCTCCTGAATCGAAGAGAGATTCGAGAAAGTTGAGTTCAGAAAATTGTCGGACTTGCGTGCCAGCAGTTCCAGGGGGAAGCCTTCTCTCCGTTTTCCATGTCTTGATTCCGCCGGAGGAGTGAATTCAGCGACGGGGTCCAGTCCTTGCGCTTTCAACGAATCGCTGTAAAACTCGGCCTTGCCGGAGGGAGTGCGGAAGTTGCCGTACGCGAAAGGAAGAAAAGGTTGCGTGGCGCGCGTACCCTCCGGCGCGTCTTTCCTGGAATCAAAATTCAAGCGCACGTGCGACTCACGTTCCAGTCTCTCCCGGTCAATTCCTTCCAGCCAGGGATTCTTTGAATCTAGGGCGGCATCGATCATCTCGTCCACACTCTCGCGGAAACATGCTTCTTCAAACCCCATACGCTCGGCCAGCGCCCGGAAGACTTCCACATTGGAGCGGCATTCGCCCAGAGGCGCAATCGCCTGATTGGACGTTTGCAAATAATAGTGCCCATAGGCTGCCTGCAGATCCTTATGTTCAAAGAAGGTGGTCGCGGGCAAAACAATGTCTGCGTAGTCCGTGGTGTCAGTAAAGAATTGCTCGTGGACTACGGTGAACAAGTCCGGCCTCCGCAAGCCGCGAATCACGTCGTTGTGGTTCGGACATACCGCCGCCGGATTCGAGTTGTAAACGAACAGAGCCTCGACGGGCGGATCATTGAGGGTGTTGAGCGCCCTGCCCAGCTCCACCATGTTCACCACGCGAGCATCGCGCCCGAGCGCAATCTTCATCAAGTCAGGACGCTTTAGGGCGTCGCCATTCAGTTCAAACGCGCCGCTGGTGGACAACTGCAATCCACCGCCCACTTCCTTCCACGAACCAATCAGGCAGGGCAACATAGCGATAGACCGGGTCGCCATGCCTCCGCCTTCCGAGCGCTGCACGCCATAATTCACGCGAATAACGGAGGGTCGCAGGGTGGCATACTCGCGCGCTAGTCGGCGTGTGTCCTCCGCCCCAATGCCTGTCCATTGCGCAACACGCTCGGGAGGATAGTCTTTAACTTTTTCGCGCAGCTCGTCGAAACCAAGTGTGTATTGGGCGACGTAATCCGCAGCGTACAGATTTTCGCCGATGATCACGTGCATCATGGCCAGCGCCAACGCGGCATCGGTGCCCGGATTGATGGGCAAATACCAGTCGGCGCATGCGGCCGTCCGCGTGCGGTAAGGATCAATCACCACCAACTTCGCGCCGTTTCGGCGGGCCTCCGCGATGAACGGCCACAAGTGAACATTATTGCCGTGAATGTTCGACGCCCAGGCGATGATGTAACGCGAATGCCGGAACTGCTCCGGTTCGGTGCCGAGCTTTACGCCGAGAACAGACTTCAATCCGGCTTCGCCGGCCGCCGAGCAAATTGTCCGATCAAGTTGCGATGCGCCCAGGCGGTGAAAGAATCTGCGGTCCATGGAAGCGCCATTGAGCGCGCCCAGCGTGCCCCCGTAGGAATAAGGCAGGATCGCCTCACTGCCAAACTGGGCAGAGATCATGCGGAAGCGACTCGCGATCTCATCGAGAGCTTCATCCCACGAGATGCGCTGCCAAACTTGTTCGCGCGGGACCACGTCTCTGCCCCGGTCAATCGGCGCGTAGCGCGGCTGCCCAGCCTGTGCAACAGCAGTCGCCACAGCCAGCCCCTTCGGAGCAATCCGCCGCATGGGACACAGCACTCGATCGGACGAATACACTCGATCCAGATATTTGGCTACCTTGCCGCACAAAAACCCGCGCGTTACAGGATGCGCCGGATCCCCCTGAATTCTTGTCGCCCGTCCACCCTCCAGGGTGATGAGCACACCACACGCATCTGGGCAATCATGCGGGCATGCGGCGTGGATAACCTTCTTCACGATCCCTTGATTATACGGGGGCTGGCTACGGAACGAGGAGAATGGAGGAAGTATTTCAGGCCGTAAAGAGCAACTTGTGAGTTCGGGATAAGTTACTTGCAGCGAAGCCAATTTCGGATCCGCTACTTTATCTCCAATACTTCTTTCTCTTTTGCCTTGCTCATCTCTTCCATCTTCCTGATTTCATCGTCGGTGAGCTTTTGGATTTCTTCCAGTGAACGCTTTTCGTCATCTTCGGTGATCTTCTTGTCCTTCATCGCTTTCTTGATGGCATCATTGCCGTCGCGCCGGATATTGCGCACCGCGGTGCGATGTTCTTCCAATACTTTGTGCAGGTGCTTCACCATTTCCTGGCGGCGCTCCTGCGTCAGCGCAGGTACGGGTACACGAATGAGTTTGCCATCGTTCATCGGATTTAGTCCCAGTTCTGCCCCGCGAATGGCTTTTTCGATCGCACCTACCTGCGATGGATCAAAGGGCTGCACCGTAATCATCTGCGGCTCCGGCGCATGCACTTGCGCGATCTGGTTTAGCGGCATCTGCGACCCGTAATAATCGACGCTCACGCTATCTAACATGTGTACGGAGGCGCGCCCCGTCCGCGTGGCAGCCATCGCCTTGCGGAAGTCTTCAACCGCCTTCTCCATGCGCGTCTTCAGTTGGGTATAGGTTTCTTTCAAGCCAGGGATTGCGGCCATAGTGGCTTGCGCCATGTTGTTAGCTCCGTAAAACGGCAGGAATCAAAACGCTGCATTATAAACCCAGTGGAAGCCATAAAGCCGGCCACGGATTCGCGCCAATGCTCTACGCGCTCACTGTGGAACCGATCTTCTCCCCGCTAAGTACCTTTCGGATATTCCCGTGCTTGTTCAGATTGAAGACGATGATGGGCAGGTTGTTATCCTTGCACAGGCTGATGGCAGTCGAATCCATCACCTTGAGGCCCAGCTTCAAGACGTCCATGTAGCTGATGTCGGTGAACTTCTTGGCATCCTTCACGACCATGGGATCGGCGTCGTAAATGCCGTCAACTTTGGTCGCCTTCAGAATGGCGTCGGCCTTGATCTCCATCGCACGTAGCGATGCCGCCGTATCAGTCGAGAAATACGGATTTCCCGTGCCCCCAGCGAAAATCACCACGCGACCCTTCTCGAGGTGACGTATCGCCCGCCGTCGGATGAAGGGCTCCGCCACCTGATTCATCTCAATCGCCGTTTGCACGCGGGTGTAGACCTTCTGTTTCTCGAGCGCGTCCTGCAGCGCCAGCGCATTGATTACCGTCGCCAGCATGCCCATGTGATCGGCGGAAACGCGATCCATATCTCGCGCTTGGTCGGCAACACCGCGAAAGAAATTGCCCCCGCCCACAACAATCGCGATCTGGATGCCGAGCTGATGGGCGTCCGCCAGCTCTGCCGCAATCTCGTGCATCCGCGAAGTGTCGATGCCGAAGCCCTGATTTGCCGCCAGCGCCTCGCCGGAAAGCTTGAGAAGAATCCGTTTAAAGCAGGGAGTAGTCATTGAACGGTAAATCCAAGATACCGCGGTATCAGTAACGCCGGCGTTCCTTCGACTTCGCTACGGACAAGCACAACCGCTTTCTTGCGGGCATCCCGGCCCCGTCCGAAAGCATTAAAAAGGGCTGCCGAAGCAGCCCCGGAAACTACTCTTCCTTCGCCTCAGTAGGCTTAGTGGAAGCAATTGTCGCCCCAGCCTCGCCGACCTTGAAGCGAGCAAAGCGGCGTACGGCAATGTTCTCGCCCAGATTGCCGATCTTCGTTGCAATGAGCTGTGCGATGGAGACGGTCTGGTCCTTGATAAAGGGCTGTTCCAGAAGGCAAACCTCTTCGTAAAACTTGCCCATCTTGCCTTCGACAATTTTCTCGACTACTTGCGGTGGTTTGCCGGTAGCGGCCGCCTGCGCCCGGTAGATGTCTTTCTCGCGCTCAAAAGCCTCGGGCGTGACATCTTCTTTGCGCACGAACTTAGGATCGCTCGCCGCGATGTGCATAGCAATGTCGTGCACCAACTCTTTGAAGTCGTCGGTGCGAGCCACGAAATCGCTCTCGCAGTTTACTTCCACCAGCACACCAATCTTGCCGCCGGCATGGATGTAGCTGGTCACTGACCCCTCGCTGGTCACGCGGGCCGACTTCTTGGCCGCGACCGACACCCCTTTCTTGCGAAGAATTACCACCGCCTGCTCCATATCGCCCTTGGCTTCGGTCAGAGCTTGCTTGCAATCCATCATCGGCGCTCCGGTCTTTTCCCGGAGATCCTTCACCTGTGCAGCAGAAATATTCACTGTGGTAGTACCCATATCGATGAAAATCCTTCTTCGATGAAAATCTCACTTTTCGATTAGATGCGCCTAACAAACTTTGACCCGCGCCGGACGACCCGCGCGGGTCTGATTTCAAATGCCCGGTTTGTCCGTCTTTCGCAAGCGAACCACCGACGAGGGAGCGGTTCTAGACCGTCTGGCTCTCGGCTTTCGGCACTTCGGCTTCCTCAGGCGCCACGGGCTTCTTGTGGACCCCCGGGCCGAGCACTTCCTCCATGCTGATCTCTTCGGACGCGGCATCGGTGGCTTCTTCGGCATGGATCTCGCCCACAGCCGCTTCCGCGGCCTGAGCGGCGTCCGCGGCGGCGGTCATCTCGGCCACCTGCTTGTCACTCATGAACTGCGCACCCTCGGCAATTGAGTCCGAGATCTTCGAAGTAAACAGGCGGATTGCTCGCAATGCATCGTCGTTGCCTGGAATTACATAATCCACTTCACTGGGATCGCAATTTGTGTCGACCACGGCCACAACCGGAATACCCAGTTTGCGAGCTTCGCGAACTGCGATCTGCTCCTTGTTGGAGTCGATTACGAAAATCGCGTCCGGCAACCGGCTCATGTTCTTGATGCCAGCCAGGTTTGCCTGCAGATGCTTGCGCTCGCGCTCCAGCTTGATTACTTCCTTCTTCGGCAGCAACTCGTAACGGCCATCCGTGGCCATTTCATCGAGTTCCTTCAGCCGCTTTACCGACTTCTGCACCGTGACCCAGTTGGTGAGAAGTCCGCCCAGCCACCGCTGGTTAATATAAAAGCCGCCGCAACGCGTCGCTTCTTCAGCAATCGCATCTTGCGCCTGGCGTTTGGTGCCCACGAAGAGCACAATCTTGCCCTCGGTCGCCAGTTCCTGCACGAATTTCGACGCTTCCTTAAACATCTTCAGCGTTTTCTGCAGGTCAATGATGTAGATCCCGTTGCGCTCTCCGAAGATGTATTCCTTCATCTTCGGATTCCAGCGCTTGGTCTGATGCCCGAAGTGCACACCCGCTTCGAGCAACTCCTTCATGGTGATATTTGCCAATTAACCTCCTTGTTTGGTCTGCATCCGGCGCTCACCGTGGGGCTGCCCCGGATTGCCATTCCCGTCCCCGTACCAAGGCACGGGAAGAATTGAACACCTAAAAAGCGATTAGCTTCTAGCTCCTAGCCAAAAACCAAACCCTTGTCATTGCTAACGAAGCGCGGAATCTCGTCGCCACGGAATTCGCCCGACGAATCTACCGCTTACTGAACTGGAACCGTTTTCTCGCGCCCTTTTGGCCGTACTTCTTGCGCTCTTTGCCGCGCGAGTCGCGCGTGACCATTCCCTCGGTCTTCAGCTTCTTGCGGAGTTCCGCGTTGAATTGCATCAAGGCACGGGCTATTCCCAACTTCACCGCGTCAGCCTGTCCGCGCACGCCGCCGCCGAGGACATTCGCAATCACATTGAATGAGGCCGCCGTGTCGGTCGAGGCCAACGGAGCCTTGGCGCTGGAACGCTGCGCCGGGGTCACGAAATACTGTTCAAAGGGACGCCCATTTACTTTGAAATCGCCGCTTCCGGGCCGCAAATAAACCCGCGCAATCGCCGACTTCCGCCGTCCCGTGCCGTAGTACTGAACCAATTCAGCCATATTCAGCTTCTAGCTCCTAAGCTTCTAGCTCTTAGCTCAATTCCCTAAGAGCGAGCCTTCCAGACTTTCCCAAAATATTAAAGCTCCCCGGCGTCATCCTGAGCGCAGCCGTTTTTTCAGGCGGAGCGAAGGACCTTGTTTCCGTTTACGCTCGCACTTCAAGTGCCAGCGTCTGCGGCTTCTGCGCCTGGTGCGGATGCTTGTCGCCTTTGTACACATTCAGCTTCGAAAGCATATGCGCCGCCAACTTGTTCTTCGGCAGCATGCGCCGCACCGCATCTTCGATCACAGTCTCGGGCTTGCGGACTAGACGCTTCTTGTAATCTTCCGTGCGCAGCCCGCCGGGATAGCCCGTGTAGTGGTGATACTGCTTCTGCTCTGCCTTCATTCCCGTGGTCTTGATCTTTTCGGCATTGATCACGATGACGTGATCGCCGGTATCGAGAAACGGCGTGTACTGCGGATTTTCCTTACCCATGAGGATGCGCGCCACCTGCGAGGCCAAACGCCCGAGCGTCTGCCCATCCGCATCCACGACGTACCACTTGCGCACAATTTCCCCCGCTTTGGGGAAATAGGTTGACATCGGAACTCTCCCAGAAAAAAATGAAAACGCAAAGAAGACCGCTCGTGGATTCCCCAGCGAGGACGCCAGGCCATCAGGCGGGCAACCGCAAGACCACCAAAGACTTTAAGATACCGTAGCTTGCGGAGGATTGTCAACGCAGGGTTGGCAATGCAGAGTTGCCCAAAACGGCACGTCAGTGTTCCCGGACGGGGATAGGAGTGCTTGGCTCCATTCGTCCGTTGCTCATGCTAAGATTCCGCTCCATGTTGGCGCGACCTGCCACTGCCGGACGGCTATTTGGTCTCCTCGTCTTGACCTCACTTTTCGCCTTCGCCGCCGACGAAACTGGCCAACCCGCTCCGCGCTTCCGCGCCAAGACCACCGCCGGAGATCAATTCAACAACGCTTCAGTCAAAGGCAAGGTCGTCCTTTTCGAGTTCTGGACCACCTGGTGCAAGTATTGCGAAGCAGAAGCCGAACTCGTGGACGACATCGCGAAGGAGTTTTCCGATAAAGGCCTGATCGTGCTCGCGGTCGATGTTCTGGAACCGGATCAGAAGGTCAAGAAATACTTGCTCGAGCACCCGCGATCCGTTCCCATTGTGCTCACCAAAGACACCAACCTGGCCGCCATGTACAACGCGCAAAGCTATCCGATTTATGTGGTGATAGGCCGCGATGGAAACATCGCTGCCGAACAGCGTGGGGCGGGCGGGGAAACAGCCTTACGCCGGATGTTGAGCCGCGCCGGGCTGAAAACCAGTGACTGCGACTAGGGTGGGGAACTGCGACGTCAGCGCCCTCATCCTGCGCGCCGGTGCTGCGTCTTCGCGCTCAAGAGTTCTCGGTCAATGGCTTCGACCAGATCTTCAAACTCATTCCGCCCCTGATAGCGATAGCCATTGATAAAGAACGTCGGGGTGCCATTCACCCCGCTGCGCACTCCGCCCAGGAAGTCTTCTTTGATCGCCGGTAGGAATTCGCGGCCTTCCAGGGCGCTGAGCAGGTCTTCAGAAGGCAGTCCCAGAGCCTGCGCCAATTCCGCAAGCAGCGGAAGACTTAGACTCGGCTGCTTTTCAAAGATCTCATTGTGCATCTCCCAGAAGTGGCCGTTGGCTCCCGCGAACTCGGCGGCCTCGGCTGCGGGCTCGGCCATGGGATGAATCTGTGTCAGAGGAAAGTGCCGGTAGACAAACCTCAATTGCTTGCCGAAATGTTTTCTCAGGGCCTTGACGACTGGATGCGCGCGTCCGCAATGGGGACACTCGTAATCACCGTATTCCACCACGGTTACGGGCGCGTGCTCATCGCCTAGCGTGTGGTCAGCTGGCCCGACGGGAACCTTCAAGTTCGCCATGACTCTGCCCCTTTTCCCTCAGATTCTCCAGCGCTTCAAGAATGCCATCCGCACCGGGATTGACGGCGACCGGCGAGCAGTAACTCCAAAAAATCACGCCATTTTCGTCGATCACAAAGAGTGCGCGTTCGCAGAATCCATCTTGTTTCCGGTAAGCGCCGTAGGTCTTCGCCACCGCGCCTTTTGGCTCAAAGTCAGAAAGCAAAGGGAAATGCAAATGCTGGGCTTGGGCAAATGCGGCATGACACCACGCACCGTCGACCGAGATGCCGACAACTTCAGCTTTATATTTCTGAAACTCGGGAAGAATCTCGTTGTACAGTGCCATCTGGTCACCGCACACCGGACTCCAATCGGCGGGATAGAAGGCCAGCACCACAGGCTGACCGCGCAAATCGCGAAGGGATAGTTTTTGGTCCGGAGTCACGGACAGGGTGAAATCCGGGGCGGAAGTTCCTGGAGCTAGAATGCGAGCCACGTGCTTACCTCCTGCATAATTGCAAGTTTAATCAGACTGTTTCATTCATACGCGAGCGCGTCAATAGGGTCCTTCTGCGCCGCTTTGTAAGCGGGGTAAACCGCCCCAGCAGTCGCCCCAACGATTGCCACAATGGTCGCCTGAATGATCCAACCCTTGGTCACCACAACTTGCACGAGCGGAAAACGGTGCCGAATGCCAAAGGCCGCCGCTAGGCTAACCACGATGCCGACCCCAATGCCAACCACCGCCAGCGCTCCTGTTTCCCGCAGAATTAAGTTGACGATATAGGCTCTGGACGCACCCATCGACTTTAAAATTCCAATCTCTCGCGTCCGCTCCATCACCGCGGTGTACATGGATTGAAAAATCACCAAGAACCCAATGACTACGCTGACTCCGATCACCACCCCAATAAACGCGTTGAAACCGGGTAAGTGGCTGGGGGTCATCATGCTGAGATAATCGGGAGTCGAGAGCACCGAATATTTCTCCATCCCCGGCTGGTTCTTCACTTCCCGGACCACGGCATCAGCGTTCGCGGGACTATCGAGTTTGAGATAGAAGACCGAGGCTTTATCCTTGGCGCCAATAAGCTCTTGAAGGGTGGTTATGGGCAGAAATTTTCGCGCACCGCGCCCATTCTCCACGATCCCCGCCACCCGGAACGGGTGATTCAGAATTTCCATGGTGTCACCGACTTTGACGTGCTTCTGACGGGCGATGTAGTCGTCAACCAGGGCCTCATTTGGCCCTCGCAAGGGCCCGCCTGCGACGTATTGAAAGGGTCCACCCAATGCCTCGAAGCTCGGCAAATCGATGCCGTCAATCACTTCCAGAGCGCCCGAACTCGTCAACTGCCAAATCACCGGACTCACCACCGTCACATGCGGCATCTTGCGGAGAATGTCAGCGACTTTCACCGGCACGGGCGCGCCGCTAATGCCCGCAAGAAACGATGACCCCGGCGGCTGCACGATCACATCGGCGCCAATGCCGGCGGTTCGATTCTTGGAGTCGTTCATGATCCCATATGCGAGACCGGCAATCAGCAGGATTAGAGACACCTCAAGAGCAATGGCCACAATGCTAATAAGCGACCGGATTGGCCGATGTACGAGGTTGGCGACAATCAATCGGTTCATCATGAGAAAGCACTCACCATTCAGCGGTCAGCATTCAGCCCGCTAGGCGTTCCCTATCTACTTTTGGTATTAACGCCGAAAGCATCCGCTTGATTTCGGTCACAGCATAGGCTGAATGCTGCTTTACTTCGGCAAGGCTGCGGCCGAATTCGGTTGAGCTCGGTCCAAATTCACCACTTCAGCCCCCGGTGGCTTCTCCAGCACAAACTGATCGTCCTGCAACGCCTTGTTGATTTCTACTTTCAACATATTCAAAATAATGTCGTACTCTTCTTCCGGGCGGTAGATTTCGATGCGCGACGGGAAAATGACGCCGCCATAATCCTTATAATCCGCATATCGCGCATCCGTTACTAGCGTGCCCTGCTCATCGTAAATGTATTGGCGATGAGGCTCGAGGTCTACGCGGCTGAAGACAATTTTTCGAGATAGAAACCATCCCTTGTCTCCCTTTCGAATCACTACCAGTTCGTAATCATCTTGCACCACGCGGCGGCCCTTGGGGTCATACAGCATCTCATAGCCGCTTTCGAGCACGGCAATTTCTTCTAGGGGATCGATAGGCCGGATCAGCAGAGCATCGTAAATATTCTGCGGGCGTATGTTTTCCAGCGGCTGCGCCGTGTTCGGTGACTGTACGTCATTTTTCCCCACGACGAAGCGATTCTTGGGAGGAATCCACAGCTTAAACTCCAGCCCGTTACTGACCATATCGAATGCTTTGTTGCGGACGATGGGCATAAGTCCAATCATGCGCAGCATGGCCGGCCTTCGGGCGAGGACGTAGCCCCGGATCTCTTTGTAGTCCGTGACTCTGCCTTTTTTCACGCCGCCAGACGAAGCATCGATATCGACGGTGGCTTGCAGCGACCGAACTTTCTCCGCCTGGCGATTAATGACCTCGACCAATTCTTTTTGCGTGGCAGCCAGTAGGGGTGCCTTGGAATATTGCTGCTCAACCGTGCGCGTGCGGAACAGGCAACCGGTTGTCGGCAATATTGTGATGAGTAATGTCAGCTTCCAGAAGGGCCAGGCGCGTCTCATGCTGATATATTCGATGATCTCCAGGTTATTTGAGTATAGCGGCTTGGAAAGGTTTCAGAATAAAAGACTTGCAAGGGGCGTGAGGGACTCTACTGACTAACGTTCCAGCACGAACGGATGGCCGCCACTCGTTTCAGATCATCTAGACTATTTTCACCGTGCGAAGAATTCTCTGGCTTCTGACAATCGCGGCCCTCGCGGCAGCAGGCTGGGTTACTTGGGCTTTGCTTGCACCGAGCGCGCCCGCAGGGCAAACCTTCGTCCTGCTGCATCCCGGATATTCCACCCGCCGCATTGCCTCGGAATTAAAATCTGCCGGAATTATCCGCAGCGAAGACGCATTCGTCCTGTGGCACTACCTCCACCACCGGCGATCACTTAAAGCTGGCGAGTATCGGTTCGAGAAGCCTGCGAACACCATCAACATCCACCGGCGCCTGGCCCATGGCGACGTCTACTTTCATACCGTGGTCGTGCCGGAAGGTTACACGATGTTCGACATCGCACATGCCATCGAAGGCGCCGGGCTCGGCTCCGCCACGGAGTTCCTAAAAGTCGTGCAGTCCGACACTCCCCTGATCGCTGACCTCGCTCCCGGGGCGCATTCTCTTGAAGGATATCTTTTTCCTGAAACCTATGAGTTCACCAGAATGCAAAGCATGGAGGACATGGCGGCCGCCATGGTGAAGCAATTCCGCCAAGTCGCTCGGCAGATCGGATTGATTCAATCCTCAGGAAGTAATGCCCGCGGTAGCGAGTCCGCAACGTCGCCACCGGCAGATCGCGGTGCATCATCCAACGAGATTCAAATTGAGGACATCCAGCCCACGGTCACCATGGCTTCCATCGTCGAAAAGGAAACAGCGGTGCCCGACGAGCGGCCGCTGGTCGCCAGCGTCTACTTCAACCGGCTGGAGAAAAAGATCGCGCTCGACGCCGACCCCAGTATCATTTACGCTGAGTTACTGGCCGGGACTTACCAGGGCGCTCTGCACCACGCCGACATGCTGTTCAACTCGCCCTACAACACCTATAAATACGGCGGTCTTCCGCCGGGGCCCATCGGCAATCCAGGAAAGAGTGCGCTTGAAGCCGCCATGCATCCCGCTCACAGTGACTACTATTATTTCGTGGCCGATGCCACAGGCCATCACCGCTTTGCCCGTTCCATTAAAGAGCACAATAAAAATGTGGCTACCTATCGCCGCGCCATGCGCGGGCAATAGGGGGTCGCAGTGCAAACTCTAACGACCAGTTGCTCTATGCTCCATGAACGCTTGCAGTATGAGCACGGCGGCCAACCGGTCTACCACTTCGCCTCGCCGCTTAATCGACATCTCTGACTCCCGGAGAACGCGGTTGGCTTCCACCGACGTCAGCCGCTCGTCCCATAGGTGAACCGGCAGGCCGAAGCGCTTACGCAATTCGGCTGCGAAGACCCGCATCTTTTCGGACTGGATTCCCTCCAGGCCACTCATTTGCAAGGGATAGCCGACAACGATTTCGGTAACCTGATATTCACGGATCACCTGCTCCAGCCACCCAAAGTCGGTCCGCTTATTCTTCCGCCTCAAGGTCTGAAGGCCCTGCGCTGTAATTCCCAGAAGGTCGGATACTGCCATGCCAATGGTCTTGGAACCTACATCGAGCCCGAGAAAGCGTCCCCCGAAGGGCGCGGGGGCGCTCTCGGTGGCTGACAGGCTAGGCGATGGCCCCGTCGCCGGCCGCGAATTGAGAGAATTTTTGACCTTCGAATCCACATCGGCATTATATGCGCCGGATCATCCGCCCCCGAGTTATTCCAGTCGCCGCAATCAAAGAAAAACATTCTCCGACTACCCTCAACCGACTAAAAACAAAATATTTACACCACCATCTTCGCGGAGCTAACATGCAAAGAGGTGACCAACTCAGCTCGAGCTGCCCGGGCACTGGTTGCTTTCGCGATGGTACAAGAGTAGACTAATCGTAATGAGTTAGGCCTTTCCCCCGCTTGCCACGGCCTTCCCGGGTGCGAAGTTATGAATGGTAGTGACTTGAATTTCCACATCGGCGACAAGGTCGTCTATCCCAATCACGGCGTGGGTGTTATCGAGCAAATTAGCAGCCGGTCGATTGGGGCCACCATTGAAAAATTCTATCTTCTAAACATTAAGGCCAGCAGCCTGAAAGTGATGGTGCCCTGTGCCAATGTGGGAAGCGTCGGCCTGCGGCGGGTGGTTCGCAACGGCGAAATCCAGAAAATCCTGGATTACCTCACCGACGGCGACACCGGCAGCAACGGCGACTGGAAAGACCGCTTCAAGGAGAACTCCGACCGCATGCGCACTGGATCGCTGCTCGAAGTCGCCGGAGTCCTCAAGAACCTGATTGCCCTGCATCAGGCCAAGCCGCTCTCCTTCCGCGAAAAAAAGATGCTTGAACGCGCCCGCTACCTGCTGGTCAGCGAATTGGCCATGGCCCGCGACGTGGCAGAAACCCAGATCGAAGACCTCTTGACCAAGGCCCTAGCCAAGAGCAAACTACGATTCCCCGAAGCGTCTGAGTTCCAGGCCTGAAGATCTGCACCTAATCCCACTTGGTCTGGCCTTCATGAATAATAGATGATATAGCGGTCAACCGGGAGGTCCGCATGGCGCTGGACCAGACCGCTGGGCAGTGGCTATTTCACCTCACTCCAATCGATCTTCTGCCGTTTGCTCCGAACCGCACACGCAGTTTCATCCGCCGGTTCCGCTAAAAATGAGCTTTCTGTGAGAAGCAGGGGTGAGTCTGCCGCAAGCAGGTGACTGCAAAAAAGCGTTGGAGGCGCGGGTCGGAATCGAACCGACGCATAAACAAAAAAATCTATCTCGCGCCTAATTTTTTGGCCATTGTTGGGGTTGTCTCCCGGAGTTCCCAAGGTGGTCGTGGAACCAAGGGCCGGGAGCAGTGCTCCCGGCCCACGACGCTACCTACGGATTTGACACCCGCGTCTGCTGCGAAGCCAGCGCTTGCCAGTGGCGGTGGCATTCGTCAGCTGGCGGTTCTTCTGCTGCAACGCGTATCTCACCATCTTTGCGGCAGTGAAGGGCGAGGTAATAGGGGTTAAGCCGTTTGCGGAAATCTTCTCTGCGATCTGGCGCGGGAGCGCTGAGCAAGCCATAGAGACAGAATCTAATTCCATGCAGCCGATAGCAGGCTGAAAGTCAATGAGGCGCGCGAAACGGTAGTGGGGGTTCGAAGTACGGAGTCGGAAAAATGAAGATCGGATCGATTGTCGTCCGCTGTTATCAGTTCGAGAAAATGTTGGCATTCTGGCAGCAAGCGCTCCACTATGTCCCCAGAGAGCCTGCCAAAGGCGGCTGGGTGGTTCTCCGTGATCCTGAGGGAAGAGGGCCCAACGTGGCTTTGGACCAAGTTCCAGAAAAGCGCTCAGGCAAAAAGGGTAGATTGCACCTCGACCTCTATACAAACAACAGAGAGGGTGAGGTGGAGCGGTTGATCAAGGTAGGGGCGTCGCGCTATCCATGGCGATATAAACCGGGCGATGATTTTGTCGTCTTGGAAGATCCCGACGGCAACCTCTTCTGCGTGGTTCAGGTAGCCGAGACCTAAGCCACTAAGAGAACGGAAGGAAACTGATTTCATGAAGGCGTCGGCGTCGGCTCCCTCGAACTGAGTAGACTTTGGTGTATCACCGACCAAAGGCTCGGAAAGACTATGACATCTGCACTGGTGGATGCACCGATAGGAAACCGATATACCTTTTCGGGAAAATCTGGCCCGAACACTGCCCATCGGTGCAGACAGTTCCGAGGCTAATCGCGAATTAATAGAATCTCATAGCGGGTCGCGCCCTTGTGCATGCACGCCGTTTGGTCGGCGACGACCTTCTCGCCAAATTGCCGCCCTAGACCCGCACCAATCCCTATGGCTAGGCCGCACATTTGCCGGGGCGACGTGTAGACGAGAAGCACTTCGTTGGGACTTGGACGCTTGGTCTTCAACTTCGGCGGTTTTGCCTCGGGGTTCTTCACGCGGACCACCGCGTGTACCGTTCCCTCTGTGCAGTCGATGACATCGATGGCCTTCCACTCCGGGTTGAGTAGGTGGCCATACATGCGCATCAGAGATGGCACAATAAACTGTCCAAAATCCTCGAGCACAGCCGACACCGATAGCCCCGTCATCGCACACGCGGCCATGACCAAAGAAACGATTTCAGTATCCGGATATTACTGGATGGAAAGAGAGACGCGGTTTTGCGAGGTTTGCCTTGCTGAGTAAAGCATCCCAAGTACCCCGGCCATGTTTGCTCGCCACCAGAATAGAATTAGGGGTCAAGAATGACGTGGGATTCATCGGGTATGTGGGCAGCCCCGATTTTCACCACGGCGTTGTATTGCGTGTTTCCGTCGAGGGCAAGAAAGCGGAAGTTGTCGCTCAAGGCTCCAGCGGCCGCAAGCACGTAGTTCTTTTTGAAGGAGTCGATGAAGTCGAAACCGCCGAAACAATGAGAGCTTCGGAGAAGAAAGAAGAGTCGAGCAACTGGAGGGTCAATTGAGCGGGCCAAAATTGGGCCAACGGCGAGCGCAACCTGGACCAATTTTCAGCAAACGAGCGCAACCGAGCACAAGGGAAGAAATTGGGTTAAATGCAGGTGCTACAACCAAATCCCTAAAAAGATTGGAGGCGCCGGTCGGAATCGAACCGACGCATAAAGGTTTTGCAGACCCTTTCCTAGCACATCTAACCCTTCGAGATTCAACAGCCTGTTCCTCGACGCCCTTCTCTTGTCCCCTTTTTGTCCGCCTCGCCCGGAAACTTCTGCGAAATCCGCGACAACCCTCAACAAGAAAGGCGGTGAACTGTGATCGAACACGCTGATCAACCAGTGCCCTTCGAGCCGACGGGAGAGCAGAAACTTCGGCTCAAGGTTGCCCAACTTCAGTGCCACTTGAACATCGCGCGCCGTTGTCTCCTGGAGGGGGACATAAGGCTCTATCAGGGCTTGCTTTCGATCGCCAGCTCGACATTGCCCGTAATGCAGGCACAACTGGCGGACCTCGAATGTGAGGACAAGCAGTTGACGCAAAGATTCTTTGAAGTTGGCGAACAGGTCAAGACAGAAAACAACTGGCCGACTGCGGTGCGATGGGATGCGACGACACTGAGCTACTCGTCCCCAGAAGAAAAAGGCTGGACGGCTGTACCCCAACCAGAGGGCGCATGGAAAAAGGGTAATCACGCCCTGTGTTTTGAGATGCGCAGATACGCCAACGATCGGCTGTTCGGCAAGCCGTTCACTGCGGAGAATCCAGTGAAGGCGAACACTGCAGACCCGATAGCGCAGGACAGCCGGCTCCGGGACGCCATCAAAGAGCTCCTCCCCGCCCGCAAGACCGTGATGTGACGGATGTCACACGCGTAACACGTGAGGCCAGACTAGCAGACTATCTTATGAACCCTGGACGACTCAGTCCCGATTCAGTTAAGGTTGACGCTCCAGTAGCTATGCGAAAAGTTGGCCTTGGGCTAGTGGTGGCGGCGTATGCGCTGCTGCTGTACACGTCGCTCGCGGCACCGGCGTATGCCCGAGCACATCCGCAGCTGGGCGTGTCGATGCTGGCCGAGTACGCCTCGCCGTGGCCCGTCGCGCTGGCCTGCGCGCTGGCGGTCGCCGTCGCCGGCATCATGCTGGCGCTCATCCCGATTCGCCGCGGCGAGCGGTGGGCCCTGTGGACGTCGCTCGCTATGCTGATCGTCCTCCTAGTCCCGCGGATCGTCACTGACCCGCGCTGCCTGGTGGTGCTCGACCCGCACCAGCACGGCTGCCACACCTTCATGATTGCGGTCGTGCTTGGCGTGGTCGGGCTGGCCCTCGCCCGGCGCTAGCGGCCCTACACTCGAAACGACGACCCGCGATATAGGGCAAGCGCGCTTCGCACGCAGCCTGTCGGCTGGTGAACCATCGCCTCACAAACCTCTTTCCGTGCGCTTCCCCAAGCTGCCGATTCCCCACGTGTGCCAAGCCCGAAACAGTGCTGCCCACAATCAAATGTTTCTGGGCAACTAATCGCCCGCGGATCGCCCGCAAATCGCTTGCGAATTGACTGCGACTCTGGCCTAACTCTTTGCCAGCGCAGTCCTTCGAGGGGGTGATCCAAGCAGCCGACCAGACCACCCGGGCTCAAATATTTTTAGATGAGCGCATACAATTTTTTGGCCGATTTTGGCTTTGTGTACATTGCACACGCGTGTGTACATTTGCCACATGAAAAAGCCCCCGTCAATGCGGGGGCAAAACCGAACGCCGTGGGTACTGCAAAAATTGCCGGACGGATGTTTTTGAAGACGATGTCACTCGGTCATGTCTTCTGGCGCGGGTGTCGCAGCTTCAATTCGGGTGCCGCTTCCTTCCTTGCGATGTCCCTTAGCAGCTGATCGAGCCGTGCGGCTGCGACCCGAAGCGCTTGGGCTTCTTCTTCCTTCGCCCGTTTGCGCCGGGCTTGCTCGTCCGCCGCGACATCCGCTAACAATTGATCGAGACGCCCCACCGCGCGTCGGAGTGTCTGGAGCTCTTCATCCGTGGCCTGTTTGCCCTTGGCTTGCCCGTGCGCCTGCACGAAAGTAGCGATTCGGTCTCGGACATTGCGCTCCCGATCTTGGTTGTTATCGTTGCTCATGGGTCCCGGCTGCAAGTGTCCATCATAGAATTGAAACGGGTCTTGCTACACCAAAGCCTGACATTACAGAGGTAATTAGTGTGAGTCGAGTGCTTGCGCCTACGATAGGCCTAGCAAATCGCGGCTGCGGTCAGAAGCAGCCATCAAGGAGTATTTATGGCCACTGCAGCTATGGCATGTGGGGAGCGTCGGTTCGGGGCCGCTTACACGGGACGCATTCTTTTGGCCTTGGGAGTACTTGGATTGGTCGTGGGACTCTGGGCCACGCAGGATGATCCGCGTCCCTCGTCACATCCAGCGCTGATGTGGATTTCTATCGGACTGGTGGGCGCGTTTGCTGCATTATGGATTGTCCTGGGCAAAACCGTTCTGACCATCAGCGATTCTGGAGTGCGGCGCGAGTCAGTGAGCGGACAACAGGAAATGGCATGGAACCAAATCACAGAGACGCGCTATCGCGTCATTCCCATCAATGTGTACGCGCATTTCGGACTGGTGGGAGCCTTACTCGCAATGTCGAGCAAGTCGCGACGGGCGCAGCTCTCACTGGAACTGGTCGGCAGTGATGGCAAGAAGCTGAAGGTCACGTCGATCTTCCGAGATGCGAGTGATGCTATCGGGAGCATTCTCGGGCGCATTCTGCCACCGATGGTGCAGAGCGTGAAAGCGAGGCTGCAGCGAGGCGAGACTGTGCAATTCGGCGGTATTGGACTTTCCACTGCGGCTGTCATCTGGAAGAGCAATTCCATTCCCGTATCGCAGATCACTAAAGCTGAACTGGTGGGCAGCAATCTACAGGTCAAGCGACAGGGAAAATGGCTGGCCGCCATCTCCGTCAGATCCGACAAGGTGCCGAACGTGCTGGTGTTCCTTGAGGTCCTTGAATCGCTGGCGCCTCAGGTGAAGTCGACTGGAATTGACCCGCTGGCGCGTGTGCGCATCTGAGCCGAGTCACAGGCCGGGTTGTGAGTGTTATGACCTGTGGGTGTTGAAAAGCCAATCAAAAACCAGAATTAGGCTTGTACCTGGTGGCGCTTTAGATCCTGCCAGAGTCTTCGGTCTGCTTCCTTGGACTCATTGCTTCTTTCTTTTCTCAGCGGGCGGTGGGCAATCCACATGCTTCGTGCGGTCGAGTGCTAGGTGTTGGGGACCTTGCATCAGGTGGAGGTGGACGGAAACCGTCGCATCACGAGTCCGTAAACAACTCCACGTCGTCCGATTGGGTAAAGTCTCCCGGGAAGGAGTAAGCGGATTGTGGGCGGCCAAAAAACGGGAGGGGTCTTCCGGTGCCACCTTCGGCCGAGGGAAATTCCTGAACTGCTGACACACTAGGGTGTGCGAGGTTGTAGCGCGGTTCCTTGAGGTCCTTCTCGCTCCGAGCCGATCCACTCTGCGTTGACTTCCCATCACTGCACTCCTACCATGGCATCCCTACGCTCATTCGCGCCCCATGATCGGCCAAACCAGCTAGGAATGCGTTAATTGTTGTGCC